>Ga0210003_1000650_pt1 | contig 31421 bp, 58 predicted proteins | sample LantaG_FD_182804 | JGI IMG/M metagenome (GOLD analysis project Ga0210003, IMG submission 182804) | Deep subsurface microbial communities from Baltic Sea to uncover new lineages of life (NeLLi) - Landsort_02402 metaG (SPAdes) (version 2) | ecosystem: Environmental > Aquatic > Marine > Oceanic >... | reverse complement strand
TTTTTTAATTGTAATTGACATTTTGGGACATTTGTCCTATTATAAAAATGTGATAATAAAGGTTCCACCCTACTGATAAGAGACCACGGGTCTCTTCCAAAGATGTCGACTATTTATAATCTGAAATAAAACAAGATTTATTTGAAGCATTCGATAAGTAACGAAAGATTATAATGAGGATAGGTAGGATGGTCATTTTTTTTATTTTCTCTTCATTTAATAACAAGAAGTATCTCCATTATCCTCATTCTTAAATCCATATTTCTTACAGATAAAGGCCAATCCCGGCTTGCCGTAGGGAGCATAATTCGCCTTCAAATATTCAATCCCTTCCTCATCTCCTAAAAGCCACAACCAGCCTTTAAAGTGGTCTATGCTCCTGTTTGCCGAGATGCCCCTTTTGTTATTGGCTTTTCCCCAGGCAAAAGACATATAATCTTGCATCACCTTGATTATGTTTTTTCTGGTTAATTTTGGGCATTTGCTTTTATGCTCTGGTTTATAACTATCCGGATTAAATTCTGCTACTGAACTTCTTACCCAGCAAAAAGAATTATCTTGTGGAAATATCTTTTCCCAATCACCCTTCAAAAATTTCTTAATTTCCTCTAAAGATTTCATTTTTTTCCATAACCTACCTTAAAGGATGATTTACTTGTATCTAACGTAATTATCGCGGGATTTACCACTCCGCCTTTAGCCTTATCCTCATCTACTCCGTAATGCTTATTCCACTTCTTTCTAAATTCATTACCTTTACTGTGACATTGGGCTACTATTTGAGCCACGCATCCAGCTTGAAAGCCAGTTATTCCTCCGCCAGTAACTATATTTTTATCTGCTTCGGTAATAATATTATTCGCGTCAAAGTCCTTATGCTTTCTATCATCTAATAATCTCATAACTTCCCTAGCTACATTAACGACAGCCTTACTATAAAAATCCTTATTTTTATCAACATAATCCTTCCATAACTTTTTATTTTTTATCATTTTTTTTCACCTTTATCTTTCTTCATTCTTATTAACATTAGGACGGCTGTTATAGTTCCAACTATTAAAGCTATCCAACCGCCACATTTTATTATAAATTCCATTTTTTTAATCTCTCCTTCCTTTTATCTGAGAAAATACCAATAGAATAGAATCATCGCTATGCTACCTATGAACCAGTATAGAAGATCCATTTATATCACTCCCCTAAAACATAAACTCTGATTCTTTTAATCCCCCATTTTTCAGCTTCTTCATAATCTTTTTTATAGACATCAAGATTCCAGATATCGAAGTGAAAATCTTTCTCAGTAAATGGCCCCGTGTCTTCTACGCTAAAATATCCCATTCCTTCGATATATATTTTTTGGCCAAGTTTTAGGGGACTTCTAACTACCCATTCTCCGTTAATCAAATCCACATTAATTGCTACAACTCCCTCCCTTATTTTTGTGCCTGTCGCAGTTAAACCATCATTCCATTTATCAGAAATACAATTAGGATGTCTGGAATAAGAAGTGGCTGTCATAATAAAATATTTTGGTGCTTCTGCTTCTATCGGAATTGGCAAGGTATAAATAGCATAGGTTATAGATAGCAGCACGCCTATGAGTACTATATAAACTAATCTATTCATAATTACCACCTAAGTTTGCATCCGCGCCCAAAGTTATCGAAGATCCTAATTATAAAATCGGATATTGCCTTAAATATCCGGATAGTTTTAGTCATTTTTCTTCCTCTCCAATTTTGCTTTTAAGGTTATATACCCTGTCCCAGCTATCTTCATTCTTATTTTTTTATCTAAAAATGGGACCATGCTATTTGGGGTCATTAATTCCCATATTCCCAGCAGTTCTCCTAAACCCATAGCCATTAGGGCCAGGCCCTGATCTCCGATATCCCCACCGGTTTCCAGATAGGAATGTTCCTTGCCATCAAGCCAATAAGGAAATTCTTGCTCTACCAATTTTCTAAACTCTTCTGCATCTGGGCTATTGGTTTTTCTGACTTTAAAGAATGTTAGGTCTGCAGTATGACCCTTCGGCTGTTTACTTTCTGGATTTTTAACAGCATCAAGGCACTTCCCACATCGGCAAGGTCCTCTCTCAACATGCTTAATTACATATTCAACTAAGTCCATTTTGATTAATTCTCCTTTCAATAAGAAGAGCTATTTTTAGACTCCCCTTTCATCTCTACTGGTAGATAGTATCTTGCAGGATTTTCTCCAGCAGTCCCTTCCGGCTTTTATGGATTTTAAAATTAACTTCTATATAGCCGTCATGATCTACCATCAAACTCACTTTTAAATTTCCGATAGAGGCAACAGGCTCTAATTTCGTTATCGGTTCTACTTTAGGTTTCGCAACTATCTTCCTAGCTAATTTTGGCTTTTCGCTAATTCTCTTATATGATTTGTCGATTAGTGCATAAGTGACGTCAAGCATGGCCGTCTCGTTCTGCAGATATTCTTCTTCGTTATCAAATAGTAATTCTGTCCAGGTTCCTCTCGCAATTTTCGAATAATCACGAATAAATACTGGTGGATTTTCTAATTCTGAATACCTCAGCTTTAAATAAATTCTCAACGACTCTCTCCCGATCATTATATAAGCGAACATTTTTCCTGAGCGGGCATAGCGAATATAAGTCTTTAGACATGCCTTTTTGATTCCTGTTTTGATATTTGCCAAGCAGTATAAATCAATCTTCCTAAACAAGTTAACAATCCATTCCGGTTTTCCTTTTAAATGATATTCCTCGTTAAATTCCATTTCCCCACTTCCTTTCTTTTCTCCAATCCTGTTTTTTCGTTCTTCAAAATCATTGGCAATTGGCGAAAAAATATTTGAGAATTCAAATGATTCCTTCTTCAAGGTTTATTGTCCCCCCCTCTTTAAACTTATCTCTTTAGATATTCCTGCCTTTACTAAAATTTCATTGATAGCTTTCTGAGTTTTCATAAGTTCCTTATTCCATTCATTTTCTAATTTTTATCCTCATAAATCTTCCCAGACAGAATCCCATAACGAAAATTATTACCATAAAACAAATTGCAACTATCACAGTAACTACCTCACTATCCAGGAGACTATTTAACTGAACGTAATTATTCATTTTCTAATTTCCCATCTTCCCTTTTTCTTATTCCAGATGTGATTTGATTCCTCTTTTAACTGCTTATCAACTCTGGAATCATATTCCTTTCTTACGTCTTCATCCGTTGCTTTCACAAATACCACGTGAGGTGTCTTACTAGGACCAAAAGGGGCAGGTATATATCCCACATATCCGATAGGAATTTTCTTATTGAAATCTCTATTTTCAATTTTTCTATATAGCATTTTTATCTCCAGGTTGTTTCTTGTCCTTGTCTTTAATTGGAGTTATCGTTAATATTTTCCCCCCTTTTAGAATGCATGAGATAATAGTTAGAATTATAGCTTCAATAAACTTAACTGTTATATTGATATCCTCTTCAGTAGGATTCTCGGGAAGAGTCTTAAGTATTTCTTTTAAGCTACGCACTGCTAACCTGCGGAGCGCGCCCTCTCTTAAACCCATATATAACTTTTGCGAAATTTTGTTTATAGTTTCATCAGTCTCTTTTTGGTCCTTACTCCTTTGATCATGTGCTTCTTTCCACATTAATTTAATAAATTCTTCCGGTCTCATCTTCTCTTTTCTCCTCTTTTTTTCTAATTGTATTTTTGACTAATCTAGCTTTTTACAATTTTGAATCTTGAACCTATCTCCGGGAGTTTAGTTATTTCAATCTTTACTGGAAAGGCATTCTTTAATGCCTCCAGATGAGTAATAACCAAGATTTTATCAAAGTCACCACTTATCAATTGAATGGCCTCTACGATATTATCCAGTCCTTCTTCATCCTGGGTCCCGAAGCCTTCATCTATAACCAAGGTCCTTAATCTGGTACCAGCCCTTCTGGCCAGTAGTTTAGATAAAGCAATCCTTAGAGAAAAGTCTATCCGAAAGGCCTCTCCCCCGCTATACATTTCATAGTCCCGGACACCCATCTCATCACTTATCTTGATCTCTAAAGTCTCTTTTAATCCTCCGCTTTTTAAATCCCGGAGAGATTCTATGGTTATCTGAGTGCTATTGTTGGTTAATTTAGCCAATAGGTTATTAGCCTCTTCTTCAATTTCAGGCAGAGCATTTTCGATAATCAGGGCTTGAATCCCATTCTTTCCGAAGGCCACAATTAATTTTTCATAGATGTTTTTTTCTTGCCGGCTTTTTTCTAATTCTTCTTCCATTTCCTTCTTCTCTTTTTCCAGTTTAAGGCACTGCTTAAATTTGCTCTGATACCCACCTCTCTCCTCTAAAATCTCTTCTTTAAGGGTGAGATCAGATTTCAATAATTGTTCTTCTGGAACTAATCGTTCTTTCAATGAAGGCAATTCCTTTAATTCTATTTTTATTTTCTCTATCTTTTTTTCCGAATCCTTAAAATCTAAATCTTTCTGTCGGTAATTTTCTTGCCACTCGGCAAGTGTGGTCCTTAAAGGATCAACCTTCTTTTCTGCCTCTTCCAGTCTGGCTCTCTCCACAGGAGCATTATGCAGTTCTTCAATCTTACGATTAAATTGACTATGCCTTTCTTCGTCATAATCGATATGTTCGATTTGTTCTTCAAGTCCTTTTAATTTTTTCTGTTCCTCTAAGGCATAATTCTTATCTTCTATTATTTTTTCAATTTTTTTAATCTCCTTTTGCAAGCCAATCATCATCCTTATTGCTTGCTCAGATTCTTTATATTCAAGCTGTACTCTGCTTAGTCCTTGCTGCCAGGTATCTTTATCTTTTATGTTTTCTTTGATCTCTTTCCACCTAATTACCAACTTTTCCCTTTCTATATCAGCTGCCTCTTCTTCTCTCTTAAATTTTTCTATCTCGGTACGGCTTAATTTTATTTCTCCATTTAGCTTGTCTTCAATCTTCTTCTTTCTATCGGCATTTAATTTCGTCTCACACAAAGGGCACTCTCCCTCCGGGTTTTCTTCTAATAGACGCACTTTTTCTTCGTTATTTCCAATGTCCTTTTCTAATCCCTCTATCTTATTTTTAATGCTGCTTAACTTCACATTAAGCTTGTTACCTTTCTCCCGGACCTCCTCGCTCTCCTCTTCAAGAAGTTTTATATCTTTTATCTTCTTCTCCAATTCTAAAAGCTCGGTTTTATTTTTTTCTTTCTGTTCGGCCTTAACCTGCAAATCTTTATGCCTATCCTGTTTATTCTTAATCTCTATTATTAGGTCGGTTCTTCCACTCTCTATCTTTCTTTCGATGATAATCTTCTCTTCCTCCACTTTTCTGATCTTCTGTAGTTTCAGGGTAAGTTCATTATTTTCGGCATTAAATTTCTGGTAATCCTTAAATTCAGTTAAAATAGTTTCTTTATGAGAAATTATTTTTTCGCAAGTTGCTATCTCTTCCTTCTTTAATTCAATCTCTTTTTCCCCTTGCAAAATTTCCTGTCCAAGATGTTCTATTCTCCTTATTAATTCATCGAATTCCTCACTTTTATGCTGCAAGAAGTTTACCCGTTCCTTCAATTTATTTATCTGCTCTTCTTTTTCTTTTATCTTTTGTGAAATCCGGGCATGCTCCTCTGATAATCTTTTTATATTTTCCTTATAAAAATCAACCTGGGCCAATTCCTGAGCGATGTATTCTAGCCTATTATCTTTGGACATGATAATATTATTGACCTCTTTAAGATAGAATTTGGCCAGGTCGGCCAGTTCATCATAGCGAGAAAGACCCAAGATTTCAGACAGAATCTCCTTCCTTTCCCGGGCAGTTTTTTTGCTAAACTCACTTGCCCTGCCCTGGAGAATAAAAGCAGAATTAATAAAAGTGTGGTAGTCTAACCGTAAAGTCTTGATGATCTTTTCTTGAGTCTCGCGGGTAGAAGGGCAGGTAAGAGAGATATATTTATTCTCTTTTTGGTCATAAGCTTGAAACTCCAAACCAGCTTTAGAACTTTTTCCGGCATGGGAAAAACTTCTGATGACGCGGTATCTATCCCCTTCTAAGTCAAATATGAATTCTACTTGCATATCTTTTTGGCCCATTCGGAGCAGACTATTGTCTGCCTTTCTCTCTTGGCTCCCTTTTCTTCCTTCTCCCCAAACTGACCAGGTCAGGGCATCCAGTAGTGAAGACTTGCCCTGTCCATTAGCCCCACAAAGACAGGCCACGTGGAATTGAGTAAAATCAAGAGGAGGTACATCCTCGCCATAGCTCAAAAAATTCTTAAGGTTTAATTTTACTGGTATCAATTTTATATCCTCCTTTCCTTATATTCTAATTCTTGTTCTAGTTTCTGTGCTCGAGTCTTTAATTTATCAGCTAAAGGGACCAGTTCGGGATTGTTTTGGATATATTTGTCCATAGCCTCCAACATTCCCAGGTCCTCTGAGATCTCTATCCTTTGAATTCGCTCTACAGGTCTGGGCTTTTCGGCGATAGTCGCTACTAAAAAAGCCTTCTCTAGAGCAGAATTTATCTTGCTAAAATCAAGTGAATCTACTCCCTCTGGCATAGTAAAAAATACTCTCACTATTGCATCAGTGAGATCGTGCTTTTCTATTTCTTGAAGAAGTACGTTAGTAGAATTCGCTCCCTGAGGAATAGTAATATCTATAGTGATGAATCTTCGCGCCGGGACAGGAATAAACTCATAAGAGGTTTTACCCCCTTCTATATTTACCAAACAGAACCCCTTATCGTCTTTTTCCTCGCCGAAGTTTATCCTCTCAATGCTTCCGGGGTAAACTACCGGGGTATGACTATCGAGATTTAAATCCTGAAATTTATGGATATGCCCCAGGGCTACATAATTAAATTCCTTTTGTGCTAACATTTGAGTTGGAAATACCGGGTCGCTACCTATGATCACCGACCTCTCCGAACCGGAATAAGTTGCTTCTGCCACCGCCAGGTGAGCAGCGAAGATGGCCGGGATACCCGGTTTTATCATTCGAGCAAATTTCAAAATCGTTTTACTAACCCTTTTTTGGATTTCTTTAGTTACTTCCTCATCGGTAAAATCTTTATATTCTTCTTTGCTAAGAAATAGGTTCTTGGTAGGCCAGGGCAGTCCGAAGATTTGAACCGGTCCCGCCTTAGTCTCGATGTTTAATAGCTCCGGTTCGGTCACTATCCTCGCTTTTGGCACCTGTAAAGTGCCGAAGATATCCAGAGAAGTAGCCTTGCCGAAAGATACAGGGTTATCGTGGTTCCCATTTATCAATACCACCGGGATTCCTGCTTCACTTAATCTGTAAATCTGTTTAGCAAATTCACGCTGGTGAGTGGGATTGGGGTTACTGTTTTTATAAGCATCACCAGCGAATATTACCAAATCTACCTTTTCCTCCAGAGCAATATCGATAGCGAAGCTAAAGCATTTTATAAAATCCTTTACTCGGGTATGCAAACCAGTCGAAGGATCTATATGCCCGTAATTTTCCATGCCCAGGTGGATATCAGCTAAATGTAAAAATTTCATTATTAGTTTGACCTCCTTTCATATTTTAAAATTTACTTTCTATACAATATTCATACTCGTCATTTAAATCTACTGATCGGGCTTTGCCAAGGGCATTTATAGCATTCTCACGACCATAAAACTGTCCTATCTCGGTCGCTTCTCTAGTAGATTTATTAATTTTAATTGCTTTCCATTTCTTCTCTCTCATAAGATCTCCTTTATAAAATCCTCTAATCTTTCAAATGTCTCTAAACTTATCACACACCAATCTAAAAGAGCATAAATATATCCCATTGTATAGTCTTTGGAATGATGTTTTAGACTACGTTTTACTGTAGATAAAATTGTATTATAATCTTTCATTTTAAGAAATCCTCCATAATGCCATGTTTCTGTCTCTTGCAGGCAGCAACGATCTTTGCATTTTCCAAGCCTGCATTGATTATTTGAGCAACTTCAAATTCCGACAACTCCACAATGTATTGACCTCCCATATCGGGATCTAACTTTAACCAAAATGAATCATCGCCACCCGCATATTCGACAACCATAAAACCCTTTACTTGTGAATATGCAGATATTTTTTTATCTCTGGTAGTTATTTTCATTTTTTACCTCCAATTTTAATTTTAATTAATAAAATATAATTGCGGGGCAGGCCCTTTTCAGCCTGCCCAGGAGCTTGAAAAATATTCAAGCCCCTCATAGAATTTCTAATTTCTTGCTAGCACATACAACTTATTTAAGTTCAAAACTATAGTCGATAAATGTTACTTTCTTACCAAATACATCAATCTTGACATAAGAATATACAGTTGCTCCAACAGGTAAATCTTCTCCAATTGCGATACCTGTATAAACTTTTTTATTTGTTTCAGCGTCAAAGTAAATCGTATACTCTTGAATGTCAACATTACCAGTATTTGTTATGGTGTAGTAAACATAAATTGATGCTGGCGGTACATAATCTTGACCAGCTGGACCTTGTGGACCTTGTGGACCTTGGTCTCCCTGTTCACCCTGATCTCCTGTAGCCGGAACTCCAGTATTTACTCCATCTATCCACCAATAATCGTCTATAATTTCAGGAGTATTTCCGTCTTCACCTGTAGCTGGAACACCAGTATCGGTTGTACCAATCCACCAGTTACCATTACTACCTATATAAGGGGTATCTCCGGGTTCACCTGGAGCACCTGGAGCACCTGTAGCACCATCTTCACAACATTTTTCAAAGTGGGCGGTTATAGTAACATTATTACCAGGCATTTTAAATGTAGTTATCGGCTTACCTGCGTTGGCAAAAGTTCCTCCATTTGATGATGTCCAATTAACAAATGCATAACAAGTACTTTTGGGATAGGCGCGAACTTCTAGTACAAATCCTTCTACTTTAAGCACCGAAGTGGGTTGCACCGTTCCATAACCCACTGGATCTGCTAATACTTTTAAAGTATATTGAATCGTCTTACTTAATCCATCTCCTAAATTAGGGAATAGCTCAATTCCAGTTCCTTTGGTCTGCCACCAATATCCCGAAACGGCTGTTATTGTTACTTTAGCACTAGGTTCTCCGGGGTCAGTGACACCGCACCCCACTAAAAATATCGCTAGCACAAACACCATCAACATTAAAAATACTTTACTTTTATTAAACATCTCCAATTTCTCCTTTCTTTAAAATTTTTTAAAAAATTCTCAATCTTCTGTCTTTAAACTATATAATCACCTCCCTTATTCTAAAGTTTATTTGATTTACTTTACATAATCACAATTATAGGTTCTCGACCCTTCTCAGCTTATAGCTCTAGCCATCGCAGCGAAAATTTCTTCTATCTTTTTTAATCTTTCTGGATCATTAACTAATATTTCTTTTGCTTCCTCTAATGTAGTGGGGATATCAAATATATACTCCTCATCATGGATTTTGGTTCTACAACCTTCCCCTACTATTTCTTTCCAATCTTTCAATCCGGCTTTCTGTGCCACATTGAATAAATTAGTTAATAATTTTTCTTTATCTTCTTCCTTCGGTGTTTCTTCCTTCGGTTCGGAAAGTTCAGAAAGGGCCTTTAATAAGCGATCCCTTACATCTTTATTGCTTACCAAAATTCTGGTAGCCAGATATTCGGTGAGTTTAGTCTTGAATATACCCTGATCTACAGCGAAGTTCACCAATTCTTCAAAAGAATCAATCCCGGCTTCTTCAGTCTTTTTTGATACTTCCTTTAAAATCTCATTTTCTTCTTCAACCCGTTTTTTATATATTATTTTTGCTTCGCCGTAAGATTTAATTTTGTCCTTTCCTTCTTCCTGATCCTTTTTTAGCTGCACTTCCCGGGCTCTGGTTTCTTCGATATCTTTTTTCACTGCTTCCTTTCGCTCGGCATCTTTTTCCTCTCTTGTTTCAGTTTCTTCTTCCGTCTCCGGTTCAGTTACCACTTCATCCCTTCCTTCTGCCGGTCCTTCAATTTCAAGTTCATATCCCTTATTTTTCTGTTGGCCTAAATATAATATCTCACCGGATATAACTCTTCTTATTTCTTCCGTACTGGCAGCTATTTCAAGAGTAACGACCCAATGATTTTTCATATTTGCAGTACCTGGTATCTTTAATTTCTTAGCTACTCTTCTCATCCTGAAGGGAATCATCGCCCAATGACCTCCAGTTGTTTTCTCAGCTAGATCAAAAGCAGAATTGCACTCTTCGATTGATACAGTTCCCCCGACTCGGCATTGATAAAAAGTCCCTATCGATACCGATGGAATCATAAACTTTAGATATCCTGCCTTTACACAACCACCTATTTTGGTTTTTTTATCGTACTTTTTTCCGTAATGTTCGCAGGGACACTTAACTTTTTTCCAACTCCCATTTTCCAAATTCAGCCTCTGCGCCTCTTTTTCTCCATCACCCTGGCATAATAACGCCTCATTGCTACCATATTTTTCGTAACATTGTGGGAATACTTTTTCCCGGTCGGCTACCGGAAAGAATACAGTTAACTCGGTAGGTTCTTCGCCAAAAACATCTCTAACTTCTTTTGGACATACAAAATAATCTGTCTCTTTTGGATATTCCACTCCCCTCTCATTTTTAACTCTAATACCTAATCTTATTTTTTCTTTATTTATGGGCAACTTTATGTTTTTTGTTTCCGGTATCGTTGTGTACCGGCCCGTATCGAATTTGCCATTTTCATTATTCATCCTTAATTTACCTCCTTAAATTTTTAAATATCAGACTTAATTTTGTAATGGAATTTAGGGTTTTGATGTTTGATTTCTATGCCTTTAACTTCGTAACTTTGTTCAGATTCCTCATCGACCAAAGGTATCATCCTGGCACTTCTGACAAAGCCCCGAAATCCCATATTCTTTAATAGATAATTGGTCTTTAAAATCTTCCATCTCTATCTTTGCGCCACAAGTAACACAGACTCCTTTTTCTTTGGCTTCTGCCGGTGATCTCCCGAAAGATTTTTTGGCAAATTTATCAATAAAATTTTGTATTCCTTTATCCCTTTCCATTTTTTGTACCTTCCTTAATCATTTCTAATTTCTCTCCACAATTACAAAAACAAACCTTATATTTCAAGGCCCAGCCACACCAGGCCTTTCCACACTTTTTACAGATTGCTTTAGGCATCTAGTCACCCCCCATATTATTTTTTTAATTCTAAATATTCTTCTTTGGAAATATATCGTTTCTTAAACAATTCGAATAATTCTCTTTTTATCGGGTCATCAAAATGTATAACAATGTCTCCCTCGATGGATATAGATGTATTGCAATGAACTTTTTCATTATATTCGGGAAGTTCAGCAAAAATTTCTGCTATCTTTCTGATGAGTATTTTTTCTGTTTCTCCTGCCATCTTCATTTAAGTCACCCGTTTATTTTCAGGATTGTATTTTTCAAGCAGTCTCTTTCTCAGGTCCTTCCAAGCCTTGATGCCCATGTTATATTTTTTGAATTCCCTGTTAACCTCGCTATCGGTCATCAGTTGAACCTCAAGGGCTCTCAATATTCCATCGTGTCTATTTAAAATCTCATCTCTCATATCTATATATCCGATATCGAGCTTTAGCTTTGGATAGTCCTTGGTCCCTTCTATGGCAAAAATTTGTCCACTTCTAATTTTATTTATTTTCATATTCTCACCTTCTCGATGCTTCAAGAATTATATTTGCAAAGGGCAGCCAGGCGAGGGCCGCTCCTCGCTTTCCGATCCCGTTATGATTGATACAGCCTTTTCCTTTTGGTTTGGGCTCCAGTAATCTGCAAGACATCGGTCGTTTTTCCGGTGATAACACACATCCTTTCTTATTCAAAAAGATGCATTCACCGCCCCACGAAGGGTCAAATAATTTATTCACTCCTTTAATCCTGGGCCTGATATAGTATGCTTCTTCTAATTTATCTTCATTCTTTCTTGGATCTCCTTCCCACCAATCAATTGCCCAATTGCCTGATTCAAAAGCCTCTATCAAATTCACTAGCAGAGGCCTCCCGAAATCTTCCGGGAAGCATTCCCCCGGCATTCTCTTACAGCAAGCCCCATCACATTCTTTGCAAAGTTTAATATTTAAATAATTTTTATTTTTCATCATCTGATTCTTCCTTTAAGAAGGCCCTCTCGTTTAGGTCCTAGTAACTGAGAGCCAAAGTCTGGGTTCCAGAAAACCCTCAGCTCAACCTTGCGAAAGGGCCTGCTACCATTCTCCCCAATCAGGTTTTAACCCTAACTTTTTATCTATTTTTATTAGCATCTTTATATCCAGTTCCTGTGACTCTTCAAAGTGAAGATTTAGTTTCAGCTTATTATTCACTGCCATTAATATCTCTTCAGCTAACTCCCGGAGTCTCTCGATATCTTTCAAGGTATAGATAACCTCTTTTTTATTAAATCTTATCCCGTGGCCCATCTCTAATCCCGAATCTTGCAATTCCTTCACCTTTTGTCTTACTTCTTCCCATTCTTTCCCCTTCGGTGCCTCTATCTCATAAAGATGATCCGAGGCGCCATTAGCCCATAAAGTGATTCCCCGGCTCAGGGCTTTTTCTTCGTTGCCATAATAAGAAGAAAGTGCTTCTTTACAAATATCTATTTCTTTCAAATATTCCGGCGAAAAGTGCTGATAAAATTTAACCAAGCAGACTACCAGGCCCTTGCCAAATTCGCTCTTTTCTTTTTTAAAATATCTATCCATAAAGTATCGGAAAAATTTTGCTAGCTTTGCTATAAGATCCTTGCAGAATCTAAACTTCACTTTTTTCATACTTGGATTCCCCTTTTGATTTGACAATGCATGCAATGACAAGCGATGCCATGTTCCTCAGCCTTTAGTTCCGGAAATGGTTTATCTTTTGGCCAGACCGTCTTTAATAACTTTGCTAATCGCATATCCGTATGGTCATACCAGGGGGATCTAATGCATATTCTATTTCTGTTCCTAAATACAGTCATCTTGCAGGCCCGGCCTTTGATGTAATCCATATCCAAAGCAAACTTGGAATCGCTTTTCCATACATTTAATATTTCTTCTACCTCTTCATCAGTCAGGCCACCTTCTTTAAAATGTAGATGACCCAAACCCGCTGGAATTGATAGTTTATACACTTCTCTAATAAATTTAATTAAGTCCATCCCTGTAATGTCTATTTCCATTATTCTTTCCTTTTTTCAGATTAAAATATGGCGTTTTAATAATCTGACCCTTCTCCAATAGCTTTTTAATATTTTCGATGTTAGTAAAGTAGTACTTTAAATGTTTTAGACAGGCGTCGAAGGGAATAACTTCTGTTCTCTTTCCACTGTTGGGTTTCCAGTATCTTTTAACTAACATAAAGCAAACCTCCTTCCAATTAATTGTTTTTCGCATTCCGTGCCATCTTAAATTTTAAAAATAGGCTGGCTTTATCCTTGCCAGCTATCTCTTCTAGATCTTGCTGAAACATTAAATCCCCATATCTGGAGCTTAAATTAACATAGTCTTTAGCAAACTTGTTCGCAGTTGAAGTTAGTTCATTGTGGATTTTTTCTCGTTCATGGGGTTCTTTTGAAGCATTTTTAGATCGGGATATAACTATCCGATTAAATTCAACCATGAGTAACTTCATATCTGTTCTCACTGAAGCCATTTCTTCTTCGTAATTCATTTGGAGCTTCCTCTCCTTTTTTCCATTATTCGTCTCTCAGAATATCGAGCAGTTGTTTCCTGCCCCGGTAAGTATTTATCAAGGCCCTCATGAAATCTTTTTCTTCTGCTGAAAAAAGCTCCCGGGTTTGCTTATTTCTTCCTAAACCCAGCCTTCCTAACCGATAGGCTACGGTTCCTATCCCGCATTTATGCTTAAGAGCTATTTCTGCATAAGGCTTGCCTTCGTGAAAGTCTTTGATTAATTGGGTTTTATCTATTTTTTTGGTCATATTTTGCCTAAAAACAGCCTTTTTATTTTTTAAAGTTAAAGTCCTGGTATAGAATTATTAGTCAGCTTAAATTCCTTCGATCACGATGGTCAGGAGCCCCTTATTTTTGATTTTTTCGATAGTCCCCTGTTCGCTCCTTAAAAATAAAAAATGGCCAAACAAAAAAACCGAATACCTTTTATGGTAAGAATCGCATAAAACTTACCGATATCCGATTTAGTTATCTGGCCATGTTCTTTTTTTATTTTAAATTATCATTCTTTCATCTGATTATCATATGCTTATCATATGATATATTATAGGACGTTGTAACCGGATATCCACAATATTTTATTTTGCCTAATGTGGATATTTAAGTATTTCGCGCATGCGATTTTTCTCCTTTTATTGATAATTTTTTTATGATATTGTCAATAACCGACCTTGTATTCTCGCTCTGCGGGACAGTTCTACCTTGTTGAAACCTATTATAGGTAGCATAGCTTACCCCGATAAAATGGGCCATAGAAGTAGGACTTATATTATGTTTTATAGCAAGACTAACCAGTTTTTTAATTCTCTCATCTTTTATTTTCTCGATATCTATTTCAATTCTTTTACCCATATTCACTCTCCATGGTAATAATACCATATGCAAGAACAAATTGCAAGCATTTTTTGAGAAAATATTAAATTAATTATTACTATCTAATGCATCCCTAAGATTTTTCTTGTTCTGTAACTTCTTATGTACTGTATCCAAATCTTGATCCATTACATTATTTAAAAGGTTAACTAAATTAGGACATAATTTTTTCTTTGCCAGGAAAGTTTCGCTGAATTCAACTATATATCCTTTTTCTGTAATGTCTACTGCGGCAATTATATAAACCTGGTCAGACCTTTTAAGGGTCATTTCGCAGTTTTTATATTGTAATTTTACAGTCATTTCAAAAGATATAATATTATTAGTCTTAATTTCGTATTTTTGCCCCACCCGACTACCCCCGTAAATTAATATTTTATTTTTAATTATTATATATTACATTTAATTTGAAAAATCCTTCTTTTTTTAGAGTTAAATTCTAGAAACTTTTTTCAATTTTAATGATATTTAGTTTAAAATATATTTCTATTATCTGCTATTTTAGATCTCACCTTATTAGTGGTAAATATTAACTGCCAATTCTGTTATTTGTATTGAATTTGCCTGTTTACCAAAAGTTTCAATTAAAGCATAATCAGAATGGCTTTGACCGGGAGAAAGGGAATATTCTTCATACCAGGAGTCATAATAAATACTGTCATCAATACAATTTACAGTAAAATAAATCTTATAATCATATACAACTTCACTGCTATTATTTTCAATAGTATAATAGGCATATACCATCGACCACTCTCCTAAATATTGATAATATTCTTGTTCCCAATTGTCTAAGGTAATTACAACTTTTCCTGAAGGTTCAGGCTCTGGTTCAGGCTCTGGTTCAGGGGTAGGATAAATTGGAGTAATGCATACAAATATAACTAGATTATCGCTTTCTGTAAATTCCCCTTCAGTATAAAATATAGTAACATTTGTTATACCTTTTGAGACTCCGGCAAAAGTCCCCTCTTCGCTATTGATAATAACATGGTTATTATCTTTAGTATAACTACAATCACTCAATTTAATTTCTGCCGGCCAATGATCAGTATCAAAATAATAAGCGGTAATGGTGGGAAAAGTTCTGGTTCCTACCATAGTCGTATATGCGACAGAAGGTTTAATGATAATCTCTTTAAGCCGGGGAAGCAAATCTTTATATACGGAAGTAGGGCAACCAGAATAAACCATTACTGTTTCTACATAGCTTAAATCTTCAAGAGTTACTTTAACCTTATAAGATCCTTTCATAAGATTTGTTATAGTGCAGGGAGTAATTTTTCCTGTATCATTACCATTTAGAAATACATCTGCACCTGAAGGGTAGGTAGCCACATTAATAGAACCTGAAGGTCCAAAAACTAATTCCAAAGGGGAACAGCCAGAAATTAGTAAAGAACTCAATAATAAAACAATTAATAAACAAAATGTCAATTTTTTAAAAGCTAATAAAAAATATTTCCTTTTCATTTCCTAAAATACCCCCTTATTACCATATTTTTTTAATCAATTTCCTGCCGATAATTTTATTCTTTACTCTCCGGATAATTTTCTTCGGATCACCGGAAGCCACCTTTGAAATATCACTAACTACCCTGGCCAGTTTAAAAAGACTGTTTACTAATTTACCCATTTTTTTATGATCACCGCCTTATCTGATCATAGATAATAAATTTATTATCCTTTCTTTTTTCCTCAGCTTCTCTTTCTCTCTCAATAAATCCCTCAATAAGTTTTAAGGCCTTCAAATATGAATCTCTTTCGCCACCGGTTAGTTCCTCATCTTCTAATTCTTTCTCATAATAGATTTTAGTTTCTTCTAGACCCTTTAAATTTAGCCTCATTTTTTTATAATCTCCATTTCAAACCCTTAGAATCAAATAAGGAAAATAAGATAAGATCAGCAATTACTTGGTAAATTTTAATTATAAATTTTTTAATGGCCATAATTAGTTACCCCTAATTTTTAAATGTAACCCCGCCCCCCGGGAGAAATACTACAAGACCGGAGAGCAGGGATCAGCGGTCCGGAGAACGCATAGAGAGAAAGCCGAATCACCGGATAACTTAATTGCTTCCTTTCTTTTCTTCTCTGATACAATAAAGAATTATCCCCAGCACAATTAAGAACGTTACGATAGGATACCAAATCATTTTAATTAACCCCCTCTCTTATTTAATAAATCGCTCAGAATAGGCCAAAATCCCCTCAAATTTTGTCCTGGTAAGGTTTTTTTATCTTTTATAGGCAAGTTATGCTATATATACCATTATCGCTAAAATTAGAGCTTCAATTTTGCGTTTTAAAGCCCCTCGAATTTAAAGCCCTTGTCCTTATACCTATTTTTTAGCTTTTTGTGTTAAAACTTGCACCCTTTAAATCCCGAATCCGTTAATAACATCTCTATTCTCATCATCAGTAATCCCGATATATCGTCTTGTTACCTGCATATCTTTTTGACCTAAAACCTCTCCTTATATCTCCTTTTAATTCTTTTCCCGATCTATAAGATATTAAGGCCATTACCAAAAACCATAATATTGGGATCAAATACCACCACCACATTATTTTAATTCACCCCTTTTTTAATTGAACCTTACGCTTAACTCTTTTTTAAGATTTTCTACATCATTCATAGTCATTCCGTATTTCCTAAATTCTATTTCGATTTCTTTTTCAGTCATCAATTCACAATCAAAATTTATTGTGTGTGCTTCTATACATTTTTGGGATATATGATCTCGTATATCTACACAGCCAACATTAAGTTTAAATTTAGGATAGGTTTTAGTTCCACCTATACAAAAAATCTCGCCAGTTTTGATTTCGTTCATTTTCATTTCTTAAATACCCCCTTTAAATTTTTTATTAAAACAGCTTAAATCTTTAAAATTAATAGCCTAAATTGCACGAATTTATAAAGCCCCTTAGATCCCCTTCTACTTCTGCAATTTTTGCGTTAAAACTTGCTTTTATCTAGGTCCGCAAAAAATAATCTTTTTTTATTAAAGGTGGGTTTTTAAATAAATCCTCGAGCTCCCTGTGATATTTGTGGTATTTTCTTTTAATTAATAGCAACCCTTTCTTGTATATAATTATCCCTAGATAGTAAAATATAAGGGGCACCTAATGCCTGGCTTCTTGTTATAGTTGCCTTCCTGGGCGTTATAGCAAAAATCCCTTTAAGATACCCCTTATTAATTTCCACCTTCGTAGGTCTCATTTTGATCTTAAAATCCGTTTTTTTAGATTTTACTACTCAACTCGTCCTGTTCTTATCCTCTCACCCATCTTTGATATAGATGTTTCTCTGCCAATTAACCCCTGAGGCCTAAGCCGTAGGAGCAAGATTATGGCTACTCCTATTATTAACACCCGAATAAAAGGTGCACGAAGCTGCCAGGCTTCTGGCAGGTAACCAGTAAGAATCTCACTCACTGTCCATGTGACCCATAGAGCATAAGCACCCAGTATAGAACCTTTATTGTTTCCAGAACCTCCGATAACTACCATGCATAAACAGAGAAAGGTAATCATAACATCATCAAAAGATTTTGGGTTTATGTATTGAATGTAATGTCCATATACCGCTCCGGCAAGCCCCATATACATACTTCCAATTATCCAGGACATTTTTCTACACCTGTAAACATCTTTGCCCGCCATTTCGGCTAATATTGGATCTTCCTTTATTATCCTTTGAGTCCTTCCCCAGGGTGATCTAACCCCCCTTTCAAGCAGAAAGTAAGCTCCTGCCAAGATAACCAGGGATATTATCATATACACCCAATCAGATGTACTCGGATTCAGCATTTCACCAAAGGGTCTGGGTATTCCTCCAATCCCCCATACTCCATTAGTTAGCCACATTTCATTCTTTAATATCAGAATAACAACGGCTGAAAGCATAATTGAGGCAATAGCTAAGAAACCAAATTCCAGTCTGAGGATCCAAGCAATAAGATAAGCCAGAAGAGCAGCAAAAAGTACAGCTCCGACCAGTCCAACAAGGTAAGGTAACCCAAATCCTCCAATCGTGCCACCCCATACAGGTCCGGTTAAAATGGCTGAAGTGTAAGCACCCACAGCGAAAAAGCCAGCAACTCCAATGTTAAAAAGTCCAGTATATCCCCACTGCAAGTTTAACCCCAGAGTAGCTATTGCATATGATGTACCTATGCATATAATTGATATAATATAAGCCATAATCTATCACCTCTCTAAAAAAGTTCCTTTCCAAACCCCGTGAGGTTTGTAATATATCACCACCAGGAAGAATATACTGGAGATAGCCACTTTATAAGCACTCATCTGTATAGGAATTCCAAAAAAATTAAGAGGTATCTGAATTAAACCTGAACCAACCTCCTCAGCTATTCCCAACAAATAAGCAGCAGCTAAGGTTCCCAAAATAGCACCTTCTCCACCACAAACTACACAAACAAATATCCCCAGCAGGATATACCATCCCATAAGTGGCCGAACCTGGATAGTAAGTCCGTAAAGTATTCCAGCAAGTGCGGTTACAAATCCGGCAATCATAGTTGTTGCTGTATGTATAGTTTCTGGTTCAACTCCACAAACGCTTGCCAGCATAGAATTTTGAGAAGTAGCCAACATCCCCCGTCCTAGTTTTGTACGATATTGAAAAAAATATAAAGCAGCTACTACCACAACAGCTACTATCAAAGTAAGAATCTCAGCTGGTGTTACCATTATCCCCCAAGGACCTTTTATTCCCACAGAAGCTCCTGGATAAAAATATTTTGCCTGAGGACCCCAGATGAGCCAGATGATACTTCTTACCACAAATAACAACCCGAATGAAGTCAGATAGAAAAACATAAAAGGAGCTCCCCTCTTTCTTAACGGTTTAAATAGAGCCTTATCTGCTGCAGTCATTACTATTCCCAAGGCAACCATTGAGACTATGGCAGCTATTATCAGCTCCAGTCCTCCCCATTGAGGTAAGACTCTCATCATGGTCCAGGCAAAATAAGCACCAAGAGCTAACCACGGAGCTGCTGTAAAATTAAAATATCTCTGAATGAGAAGTATATATGAGCAGCCCAGAGCTCCCATGGCTACTATACTTCCATACACTAATCCCGATACTATCCATCCACCCATATCTTTTTAACCTCCAAAATAAAGTTGTATAACTTGATCATTATCTAATAAGCCCTCTACCGTATCCTCCAGCACTACCTGCCCAGCTCTGATTAAGTATGCTCTTTCAGCTATTTCCAGTGCTTCCCGATTTTGTGCAACTATAAGTGTAGTCATTCCCTGCTGATGCAAATCTTTTACCTTATCCAAGACTTCCTTTACCAGACTTGGTTGTAAGCCAGAGGTGGGCTCATCCAGTAATAAAATCTCCGGCTCCATCATTAAGGCTCTGGCTACGGCCAGCATTTGTCTTTGCCCCCCGGAGAATTGTCCAGCAGTCTGATTTCTTCTTTCCTTTAGAATAGGAAAGAGCTGGTAGACTTTCTCCAGCATTTCTGAGAACTTTTCTCGTGGCAAAGTATAGGCCCCCATGCGCAGGTTATCAATACAGCTCATTTTTGGGAATATCTTATCATCTTGAGGGATGTAACCTATACCTAACGCTGAACGCTCTCTGGGGGTTTTGCCATTTAGCTTCTTCCCTTTAAAGATTATCTCACCTTTTCGGGGAGACAAAACACCGGATATAGTTCTTAGCAAGGTAGTCTTCCCTGCTCCATTGGGACCTATTATTGCTGCCAGTTCCTTTTCTTTTATTTTTATGGAGGCATCAAACAATACATCAACCCCACCATACCCGGCCGTTACCTTATCAGTTTCTAATATCACTTTTTCTTCTTTCACCATTTCTTACCTCCCCAGATAAGCATTTACTACTTTTTCATCATGCTGTACTTTTTCCGGAGTTCCCTCAGTTAAGTAGGCTCCATCAACCATAACAATTATGGGATTGCACAATTTCATAATTACATTCATATCGTGCTCTACTACAAAAAAAGTTATCTCTTTTTCCCTGGATATGGTTTTAATATACTCATTTATTTTGCCCTGCATGGCTGGAGGAACTCCTGCCTCTGGTTCATCTAACAAGACCAGTTCCGGTTCCACCATCATCATTCTTCCAAGTTCAAGCAATTTTCTTTCTCCTCCTGCCAGATTACCAGCATAATCACTAGCTTTTTTATCCAGTTCCAAAAATTTTAGTATATCCAGAGCTTTTTCAATATTCATATTTTCCTGCTTTCTTACTCTATCTGGTCTGAACCAGTTCATCCAGATCTTTTCACCGTCCTGCTCTGGTGGGACTGCTAATAAGTTCTCCAGCACAGTTATTTGGTGGAACTCACGGGTGATCTGAAATGATCTGTATATTCCTTTAAGAAATATCTCATGAGTCTGAGACCCTGGTTGTACCTTCTCACCTTTAAAGAGGACCTCACCGGAATCCACCTCATAAAACCCGGTGATCAAGTTAAAGAGTGTAGTTTTGCCAGCGCCATTGGGCCCAATTAGCCCGCTGATTTTCCCGCGCTCAATCTTCAGTGAACAATTTCTAACTGCCCGAATTCCTCCAAAATTCTTACTTACATTTTTTATTTCCAATATTGAAGCCAAGATAAACCTCCTTTTTTATTTTTTAAGAATCCCTCGGCCGTAGCCGAAGGATTCTTTTGTTAACTTATCAACTAAGGTGAAGGTAGATATCTCGGACCAAGTTTTTCCCGAGAGACCGGTTCGGGCAGAAGATTTTTTATTACAACTATTTTACCTTCTTTTATCTGCCAGACAGCAACTGCTCCCACAATATCACCATATTCATCAAAGTCCACTGTACTAGCAACGCCCACATAGTCAGTATCTATCCCCTGTTTTGCCCACTCAAGTCCTTTCTTTATCTCTTCCGGTCCTGCATAAAATTTCTTTCCAGGGGGATTGTTGGCTGGTCTCATGTTGTCTCTAATGTCTTTGGGTGTGAGCTCCTCAGGCAGCTTACCAGATCTGGAGACAGCTACAGCAAAGGCCACCACAGCATCATATCCTGGTTCAATAAAGGGCTTAGGTGGAAATTCACCAAATTCTTCCCTGTATTCTTCGCGGAAAGTTTCTAAGGAAGGACCTTTGAGCACACCTGAAGCTGTTCCTTTAAGACCTTCAAGGTTCTCTGCCCCTATTCCTTCTACTACTTCTGGTGCCATCCAGGCATCGACTCCGTACCAGGGAATCACATCAGGACCATATCCCATGGCTATAGCCTGCTTGCCCATAATTATCATATCCTCCGGATAAACTATCATAGGGACAGCATCAGGTTTAGGAGCAAAGGCCATTGATATTTCTGCTTTGTAGCTGGGTCTTCCAAGCTCATGGGGGACCTTGGCCAGTACTTCTCCCCCCAATTCTTCAAACCTTTGGGCAGTGGCATCAGCTATGCCCAGACCGTAAGGATTATTGGCATAGGGTATAGTAATTTTCCTTGCTCCTTCCTCCCACATCATCTCTGCTACTGCTGCTCCTTGATATAAATCATGCATACAGGCCCTAAAAAAGTAATCATCGTCCTTCATAACCGAGAGCAGAGGGGAAGTAGTACCCTGACCTATCTGGACTGTCTTGTTAGGGATGGTGACTCCCATGGCAGCAGCCATGGTAACTCCACTGGAAAAGCCCCCAATTATATAGGGAACTTTATCAACTTTGACTAATTTCATAGTGGCATCAACAGCAGGAGTAGGCATAGATCCGGAATCTCTGTATACACAAGTCAGTTTTCTGCCCAAAATTCCTCCTGCCAGGTTTACATCTCTTATAGCTAGTCTTACACCAGTCTGCATAGATAGACCCATAGGAGCAGAGTCCCCGGTTAAGGGGAGAAGAGACCCAATCTTATAAGCCTCCTCAGCAAAGACAACACTCTGCATAAGCAGGAGTAAAACAAAAATTAAACTACAAATTACTAAACAAATCTTCTTCATATTCTCTCTCCTTTTCAAAATATATTTTGTTTTTTAAGTTTCCTTAAAAAATTGGCTGATTTTTTTCACCTCCTTTCCAGCCTCCCATTTGATAAAAATATTTGAATTTAACCACCTCCTCTATTGTTTAATGCTTAAGTGTTCGGAATTTACTTTCTCTATTTAAATATATTAAAAATGCCTTCTCCTGTCATTTTGCAATTTAGTCATTTATATTTTAAGCATTTCCTTGTTTCCCCTCTATCCTTTTCTTTAACTCTTTCCTCCTGTCCTCGTAGAATTGACGGAGTTCTTTATTTAAAGTCTCTGGACCAATGCCCAGGATTTCGGTAATCTTTTTAACGTGATTATCAGAAGGGACAAGTCCTCCAGTCTCAAAGTGAGAAATATATATCTGAGAAACTCCCACCAAGAGAGCCAAGTCCACCTGGGTTAACCCTTTCTCTTTTCTCCTCTTTTTAATCGGATTGATTATCATTTTTTCTTTTGCCTCCTAATAAAAAAAAGGCCTGACTTTTAACAAAGCCAAGCCCTCTATTGTTTTTTCCTTATATGTGATATAATAAATCAGGAGCCAAAAGAAAACCGTAAGGACTTCGGCTCTGCTCGGGCCCGCTTATCTCAGTTCAATGTTGATAGCGGGCTTGTTCCTTTGTATACTTATTATACTTATTTTTAGATAAATGTCAAGTCTTTATCGGTCTAAATTATTTCTTTGTGCCCATATTCTTTTGGTACAACGTTTTGAGCAATATTGCTGGTCTGATCTTACCGAAATAAAAATCCTATTGCAATCCTTGGCTTTACACCTCCTTATCATAATATCTTTGATCCATACCCAGTAAACCCAGGAAAAAGCCAGTGCCCTGCCCGTAGGTATACTTACATATAAAGAGGGATAAAAAAATAGGTTCTTCCCTTTGGAATAACGTTCTATTTTCAGCCTCCTATTCTCTAATAGAATCTTCTCCAGAATCTTGATGTCCTCTTTGGTTGGTCTCTGCCCTGCGATAGCCCTATCGGTCATCTTTCTAAAGATAGACAGGCAGGATTCAAAGTCTACTTCGAGTTGTTTTAATTCTTCTGGAGAAAATAGCCCGGGAGGCGACTCTTTAAAAACTTTTGCCGGGATCCCCTCATTATACAATTTTATTCCATATTCCTTGGGAAAACCCTTAGGAATCTTAGAGCCCTCGGAAAGCGAGATCACAAATTTGATATAATCTATCTCCAGGGCCTTGGTCAGCAGGGCATCGAATATTCTTCTCCTCTTGTTTTTTTTCATACTCTCCTCCTTTATTTTGTAGATCACTCATTTATTTATTGAAAATTTATGTTTCTCCATTATATAAAAAAACCCTCTGTAAAATTATGGTATTCTTTACAGAGGGTGGATTAGGCGATTTGCTTCCATTAATAATATTTAATCTAATAGCTGACCTAATATTCGGTCAAGCTTTTTAAGTCGTTCCCGGTGCGGTAAGTTTTTCCCTTGTTCCCAACACCAAATAGTTTTCGTTGCTACCCCAACTCTGGCCCCGAGTTCAGTTTGGGTAAGCCCGGCTTTTTCTCTCAATTTTCTTAAATTTTTTAGATCTATCATTTGAGCATCTTTCCTTTCTAGTTTAACTAAAATTCGATGTCTTAATAAATTTTACACTTTGGTATTACATTTGTCAAATTAGTTTTTATTTTTAAATATGACAATCAAGTATAGTTACAAAAAATTCATTGCTTAAATATGGTTTAATAATATGGTCATAAAAATTTAGGTCCCAATTCCGTCCTTGTTCCTCAGTCTCATCGCTTATTCCCCACCAGAACATTTTTCCTCTACTATGCCATTTTCCATCAGGCGTCACTACTGCATAAGTCATGATCGGCTTTTTCCAGTCGACTTCGGTAATAAGACAACTATTATATCCAGTGCCATTTTTCTTTAATAATAAATCTTCCCATGTCTCGCCTATTGTAAAATAGTCCCATCGACTATTAGGGTTGTAGGTCGTTAGCAAATTTCCCTCTTTATCCCATATTCTGTTCTTGCCCCAATACCACTTTTTAAATTTCTCAAAACTCATACCAATAATATTGGCCTCCTCTTTCTGCTTTTCAGCGAAAAAACTATCCGGTTTGTTTCTAGCATCTTTTTTTGCCTGCAGGTATTTTTTGTAACATTCATCTTTGGTCTCCCTGATGTAAGATTTAACCTTTAGTTCTACACTATAAGGGGCCATCAATTCATCTATATTTTGCTCCTCTTTATGGATAACTAAACAACTAAAGTGACTCATTTTTTCAAAATCCTCCTTTATTTTTTATTATTGCCAAATATCTCCAACGTAATCTATTAGCCTTTCTTTCGGCTCTAATTTCCTTCTTTAGCAATTCACGTATTATTTCTCTCCAGCTTATTTGCCCCAAATTTTTGGCCTCTTCAATACTTTTTATTTCTTGATTTCTGATCTTATATTCCATTAAAACTATCCTCGGTCAATATTTGTTTTCTGTTATCCTACAAATTTTCCATACAGATAGTCGGCATAATCCCCAGAATCAATCCAGCTTTGAATTTCTTCCGAAGTAATTTCCCACTTGTCTTTCCATCTCGCTACAAATCGGGTTTTAAAATCCATGTATAAAATCCGGGATGGTTCTTTGCCCAAAAAATTCCATAAAATACTCAAAGCCAAATCTGCAGGGCCACTGCCCCCATAGCCAAATTCGAATCCCGTAGGGCTATGGCGGACCCGATGTTTTAGAGGTTTACCATTTACGGTTACTTCTACTTCTGGTAAATTCATCATAGGTCCTAATCTTTTACCTTTATAAATTTTCATTTTATTTACTCCTTTTTACTTTATTCATTTAAAAATTAGCGGTCACAGGTTTTATTGATAGGTCGTTTAGACATTATCCTGAGGCATTTTGCCTTACGTTCTGCGTGAGCGATATTCCATGCTTCATCTGAAAGTTCACACCAGTGTGTACCAACTGTAATTGAGTGAAATTTAATACGCCCGAATTTAACAAATCCTTCATCATTCCATTTCTCCGCTATATCCATATCCTCTTTATTCATATGTTTGGTATCTACTATCCCTCCATAATCTACTGCACGAGTTTCAAGGTAAAGTAATAAATTCCTTTCATCTGATGTCATAGTATCAAGACTTTTCATCTTATTTACTCCTTCCTTTTTTTGATATTAAATTTTAACTTTTTCCGTGCTTATTAACTTAAAATCTTCTTTCTTTTTTGGGACTGGATGATCTGGTTGGTAGCTCTTTATGGTGATCTCCTTAGTTTCGCTGTCGGATATCACTTCATAGTAATAAAATATATCCGAATGAAATTCATCATTATTACAAATCCCGTGACCGGTGAGGATCATCCGCCTCTTCATCTCTGGAACATTAGTGGTTCCCCATACTATTTGCAAATCTTCCTCTATCTGCTTTTCCATCTTCTTCTTGCTAAAGTAGATAAAATTGGCAGCCTGGTATTCTAGATCAAAATTTCTGCCCTCATTCCATTTCAGAAATTCTTTTAGGTCGGGGATCACACTTTCCGGGTAACCGTCACTATGCCGGTATACCGTTCTCCTTCTGATCACCTTAACTAATTTTCCTTTCTCCGGTCCTTCTTTTTCTTCTCTAGTCGAAATGTTCATAAATTCTATCTGACATCTGGTAGACATTTTTAGATTCCTCCTTTTTTTTAATTTTCTTATTCTTTAATATCCTTTTGCCTCTGGCCAGTATATATTCGGGCTTAGGTGTTTACTCCCTGATCTCCTCATATCTTTCTGGGTTTAGCTTCACCTTTTTAATATGTTTGCACTCCTGCCTCCTAAACTTCCAGACCGGACACGAGCAGCCCCATTCGTTTTGATCTGATAATGAGACTACATAATTTCTATTGCTACTTTCGCTTTTGATCTTCCATTTCTTGATCCATTTCAACCTCATCACCTCATCTTCTTATCTTTTTTATTAGCTCTATCAATCTTAAAATTGGTCCTGGGATATTTCTTTTCAAGCCTCCGGCAATGTCTTCCAGCTATCAGGATATTTTTATAGTATCCTTCAACGGTCTTGACACCTCCTACTTTGGCAGTTATCGAATACATTTGATATGCTCCTCCTTTAACTCTTTATAATTTTTCATAATATAGATGCAATCTTCCCTGGTTAGTTCTACATCAAAAATCTTATCAGCTGCTTCTATTACATTTGGAATATTAAACATATTGGTTATGCCTGACTTTTGCACTTTTATATAGGCCCTAAATTTTTCTTTACTCACCACCTTAGTTTTCCTCCCCTTCTTTTAAATTTTAAAAAATCTTTTTTTATCTCGCCAGCAGGAACTCCGATTATTGCCGGGTCCTCTGGCCAGCTAAATTCGTAATGCTTCTTTAATCTTTTCATAGTATCTTTTACATAAGAATCTCCACCGGTTAAGAAGGCCAGCAAAGAATCAGATTCCACATAGCAAAAGGTAAACCCTAAATTTTTTAGGATCTCGTAGAGTTCTTCCCCTTCTCTTCCTTTCAGATTGAAACAATGTACATCGAGCCTAGTTTCCTTTTCACCTCTTATAAATTGAGTAAACTTTCTCATTCTTTCTCACTTCCTTTAGTTCCCAATATATAATCTACCGCCTTCTGCGCCTGGGCCGAGGCAGAGATTATTAAGGTCGAATCATTGTTAAGTCTCTTTAGCCAGCCCTGGATATAGGCAGCAGAGTTATTGATAGTCTTATTCTCTATCCCGCATAAGGCACAGAGGAAGCTGGCCCCTATCTCCGCGACCAGTTCCTCTTTGCTATATCTCTCATCTCCAAAACCATTCCCTTTAGAATCTTTTCTATTGAGTCTCGTTTCGTGTCCGGTCGAGTGGATCAGCTCGTGAAATTTAGAAGAATAATATTTCTCCATATCTTTAAACTCTTTCTTTGAAGGGATTTTTAATATATCTAATCTGGGATTATAAGCAGCCCTGTTTCCGCCTTCCTTAATGGCTGGTGGATTTGGCATATTGAGAAGAATATCCTCGCATTCTTTTAATTGCTTGCCATTGCCATAATCCGGTAGCGGGATAGTTGTTTGATCCAGATTAAAAACATTATAGTATCTTAAAGCAAATCTCAGCTCCTTCTTAGGCTCTCCGGTCTTTTCGTCGAGCTCGAGATTACCTTCTTTATCCCGGGCTTCTACTTCATAGCGTCTAAAAAATACCACCATATCGGCCCGGCTTCCTTTATTTACACTCTCTTTAAACCCTCTGACCTGCCTGAAGGTTACAAATTCGCTTGATTGATGTTTATCCATACTAAGCAGTAAAAGGTTTATGCCGTGGTATTCTCGTTTAGTTAGGTAGTTGCGCAGACCTATCCAGGGCTTCTCCCAGGGGATTATCCCTTGGTTTAGTCTATCGATAATCTTTTGAGTTACGATCATATATACTTTATTCACTTTAGATCATCTCCTAAATACTTTATTACAAAGACTGTTTAACATAGCTCCTGTTCTCTTTCCTCTTTTTGCTAATTTCTGGCATTCGGTTTTATCGGGCATTTCCTTTTCTGCTTCTTTCTTTGTCTTGGCTTTTATTATAGATTTGGGATTGAAATCTCTTAAAGTTGCCGGTTCAAATTTTCTCCAACTCGTTGCCAGTAATAGTCTGTGCTCTTTTTTCAGGTTCTCGATAGCAGTCTCTATCTTTTCTAATTCCTGGTTGATGTCTTTGCTTATCACTTTTACATTCTTAAGATCGGTATTATACATCCCCCATATCCTTACTCCATGGTGTCTGATGTGCGGACCGTAAGGTGACCTGCTAGACATCGAAATACATTCGTATCCTTCTGTCTCTACTATAATTTTCATTCTCGGATCTAATACTTTTATATTCAGTATCCTTCCTGTCCTTTGAGCTACAGCATATCTCATATTCTTTTTTCCTCCTTTCTTTTTCTTGGTCAATCTCTTCATGGCCGGGTAACCAATCCCGGCGACTCCGGCTAAACTGGAGTTTCGATTTCTAAATCCTTATCCACATAAATAATTTTTATTCGTTTTGCAATCCTAAACCAATTTGAGCAGAATCTCATGGCCCAGTATGTTGAAGTTTCTCCATACCAAGCATATTTAAATTTCCCCCATTTAATTTTGGTAGTGATAACTCCGAATGGATTCCTGTCTATTGCTATTATTAAGTTCATTTTGTATATCCTCCTTCAAATTTGAAACTCGGAGTCTTTCCTTCGTCTAAGGTAAAAGATAAGTCTATTAATTTTCTGGTCTTATCTAATCCATAAGCATCTTTTAGCCCTTCTAAATAATAGTTGTATTTTGCATTCGCTACATCTACCTCTTTACAATCCTTATTATCTAAAAGTGTTTGCCTAGCATCGTCTAATAATTTTTTTATTTTCCTGGCTATTCTTCTATCCTTGTTTTCTAAAACCTCATTTGTCATCTAAGAATCCTCCTTAATTTGATTTCACCAGCAGGACTAGGCCTGCTTTTATTTAATGATGTTTACCTCATATCCATCATCTGCATACATTGTTCTATGCTCACGACACATATAACAATGTCTAATAATCTTTTTAGTTTCTAAATCCCGAACATAAACAAGTTTGATATCTTCTTCATAATTATCATGCTCTCCGTTTTGACAATCTTTACATCTTCTCATTCTTTAAAATCCTCCTTTTATTTAATGTGTTTCTTAATAATTCCGTTAACAAATCCTACTGCTTTGTCTGCAATGGGTTGAACCCATTTCCAAGTTTTAAAATCAATCGCCGATTCTTTTGATAAGTTTAAATCTTTTTCTATATCTCTAACATATTTAAGATATTCCTTTTTATTGTATTTTTTCATCTTAAAACTCTCCCCTTTTTTTTCTTTTTATCAAGGAATTATAATAACAATTTTTGCAGCTTCCCTTATATGAGCAATATCGAGTTGTATAATGTTTACAAGAATCTTTTTTCTTTTTTTCTTCAAGCTCTTTTAATATTTTCTTTTTACTCATTTTTAAAATCCTCCTTTTTTATTAGCCACTCTCATCAGTACGGACTGGCCAACTTCCGCAGACCCGGCGCTACCCGGGTTTCGATTTTAGTCTCTTATAAACTTAAACCGTCTGCTCACTTCCCGGTATCTATTTGCGATGTTGCGCACCTTATCTCTGCTCAATCCTGAGAGCTTTGATACCAGGGTTATATTTGACATGTCGATAGCGCCACTTCTCTGAATCCTGGCGTAGGCTTCAAAATCCTCTTTGGTTATCTTAGTCATCTCTGGGTCTCCTCCATTTCCGTTTTTTAATTTCCGGTCTTTCTGCCGGTAGATATACAATTTTCGAGTAAATTTTTCTAGGTCTTTTTTTTCTATTCGTTTATTTAAGCTGTTAATTTTTACTCGCATTCTTTAAAAGCCTCCTTTTCTCTTTTTCCAATATCATTATATAACAAATGTATTACATTTGTCAAGTCTTTATTTAAAAAAACTTCAATATTTTTCAATTTTTATTAAACATTTTTGCAATATCAATGTTTCCTCTTGTTTTAAGCAGTTTAGGAAATTTAGGCCTTCAGATTTTGCATATAAGCCCCCTCTTTTGCCCCTTTATAGCCAATGATACCAGCCTCTTCGAAATAATCGCACAGGGAGCGTCCTGGTGCGTCTGGAAAAATCGCTGAAACCCTTATAAACAAAGCGTTACATTGATTTTAGGCAAAAATAACTCAAAAATAGCCATTATTTAAGCCGGGATCTTTGGTTTCTTTTAGCAGAATAAATAAAAAAACTACCGGGAAATTTAGATCTTCCCGATAGTTCTGGAGAAATTAATGAAGAAGCCATTAAAAGGGGCGGTCAAAATCCCTTTGCCTCTTCCTCTTTTTTAGGCACGCTATATTAGAATGTGCCCTTTTTTTAAGGGTTTGATAGCAATTCAGGCGTGTACTTTTTAACCATCGATAGAGTAAGAGCTTTTAATAGCTTCGCTTTCCCTACATTATCAAATAGAAACTTTGTATTTTGAACTACACTTTCTAATGCCGAATCAAATTTCTCAACTGCTGGTTCTGTAAGTAAATTAGCGTCGCCTTTCTCGATCAGTCCGCAAATAATGCCATCAACCCACTCCCAAGGTATTGTAATCCCCGGAACGATTTCTATACCAGATTCTTTTGCTAAGACCATGATCAAAACCTCCTTTCTTTTTTTATTTTATTAATATTAAGTTACTCCCACAAATCGTAAGTTACGTTAACTGAAACAATATCGTGGTTCTCACACAATGGGCATTCTGCTTTTATGCATTCCTTAACAACGTCTCCCACTTCAAGATTCTCACCGAGTACTACTGTGGGCGCAATCGGTTTGTGATACAGAAGATCCACATCGAAAGTCAATTCATAAAATCTTATATCGATATCTCCGGTATTCTCAATGTAGCAACAAACGTCGCCATCGTCATTCCATGCCATACCATAAACCTCAGCGCTCAGAACGGGTATTGGCTCCTCTGGTTCTTCGGGAACCACAGGAATGCATCCAGCGAAAAGTCCTATACAAATCATCATTACTATTAAATACCAACGCATAAATTTCAATTTCTTTACCTCACTTTAATAGAAATATATCAACAACTTCTCTCTTTAATTCTATTTGGACCATAGATAGTAAACCAAATAACCGATTGCAGCGGCAACGGCTGCCCACCAATACCAAGCTAATTCCAACATATCAAAATCCTCCCCTTTTTTAGAAGTATTGTATCAACTTTATCCACCATAAAAAGAGTGCAAATAATAATCCTCCACCTAAAAGCCAA
>Ga0210003_1000649_pt1 | contig 31434 bp, 28 predicted proteins | sample LantaG_FD_182804 | JGI IMG/M metagenome (GOLD analysis project Ga0210003, IMG submission 182804) | Deep subsurface microbial communities from Baltic Sea to uncover new lineages of life (NeLLi) - Landsort_02402 metaG (SPAdes) (version 2) | ecosystem: Environmental > Aquatic > Marine > Oceanic >... | reverse complement strand
TTCCGGCGCCGCCTACGTCCTCGACGATCCGCAGTATCCCGACGTGTACTTCCGTGCCGGCGCGACCGTGCAGTTCGGTTACGAGTCGGGCTACGACCGCGACACCATGCTCGCCCTCTTCGCCGAGCGCGGGGGAGACCCGGAGCGGGCCGGCAAGAACGACCCGCTCGATGCGCTGCTGTGGCAGGTGGAACGGCCGGGCGAGCCCAGCTGGCCGTCGCCGTTCGGCCCGGGCCGGCCGGGCTGGCACGTCGAATGCGCGGCGATCGCGCTCAGCCGCATCAGCACCGGCCTGGACATTCAGGGCGGCGGCAGCGATCTGATCTTCCCGCACCATGAATTCTCCGCCGCACACGCTGAATCTGTGACCGGTGAACGGCGTTTCGCAGGCCACTATGTGCACGCCGGCATGATCGGCTGGGACGGGCACAAAATGTCCAAGAGTCGCGGAAACCTGGTGCTCGTGTCTGCACTGCGCCGCCAGGGTGTCGATCCGTCGATCATCCGGCTCGGGCTGTTTGCCGGGCATTACCGAGACGACCGGTTCTGGAGTCAGGCGGTGCTCGACGAGGCGCAGGATCGGCTGTACCGGTGGCGCAATGCGACGTCGCTGGCGGCCGCACCGGATGCCGTCGATGTCGTGGCTCGGGTCCGTCGCTACCTCGCCGACGACCTGGATACCCCGAAAGCAATTGCAGCGCTCGATGGTTGGGCGACAGATGCGTTGTCCTACGGGGGCCACGACAGCACCGCCGGGCAGACGGTGGCCACCGCGGTCGACGCGCTGCTGGGCATTCAGTTGTAACCCACTGCCGTGGAGTAGGTTGCGGCTTGTGACTTCAACGGGATCGGTTGCCGGAAAGACAGTCTTCATCACTGGCGGCGCACGCGGCGTCGGCGCGGAAGTGGCCCGTCGCCTGCACGGAAAAGGAGCCTCGCTGGTCCTCACCGACCTCGATGCGGCACCGCTTACCGAACTCGCGGGTTTGTTGGGCGGTGATCGCGTGCACACCATTCTGGCGGATGTGCGCGATTTGGGGGCCATGGAGAGCGCCGCGGCGAGCGCTGTCGACCGGTTCGGCGGCATTGACATCGTCATGGCCAATGCCGGAATCGCGACGTACGGTTCGGTGCTCAAGGTCGACCCCGCGGCGTTCCAGACACTGATGGACGTCAACGTCATGGGCGTGTTTCACACTGTGCGGGCGACACTTCCCTCGGTGCTTGACCGGCGCGGCTACGTGCTGATCGTCTCGTCGTTGGCGGCGTACGCTGCCGCACCGGGTCTGGCTCCCTACAACGCCTCCAAAGCGGCCGTCGAGCATTTCACCAATGCACTTCGATTGGAGGTGGGGCACCGCGGAGTCGATGTCGGCTCGGCGCATATGTCCTGGATCGATACCCCGCTGGTTCGCGACGTCAAGGCCGATCTATCGACGTTCGGTGAGATGATGAGCAAGCTGCCGTTCCCGCTGAACAAGACAACCTCCGTGCAGGCCTGCGGGGAGGCCTTCGTCTCCGGTATCGAGCGCCGGAGACGACAGGTCAACTGTCCGGGTTGGGTCGGTGCGCTCCGCTGGCTCAAACCGCTCCTTTCCACCTCGGTCGGCGAGCGGCAGGTGGTCAAGTTCGTGCCCGACCTGCTTCCGCGGATGGACGCCGAGGTGGCCGGACTCGGCCGGTCGATGGGCTCGCGGACCACAGAGATTGAAGATCGGTGATCCGCAGAGGCAGCTCGGCAGGTCGGCTATTAGCTGCAGCCTAGTGTGCGTTCAGATCGCCAATACGGTCGGAAGAACGATCTGTGCGCACACCAGCGAGCGCTACCGAGCGCTACCGCCCGCTACCGCTCGCTACCGCCCGCGGCGACGCAGGTAGCGCTCGAACTCGGCGGCCAGCGCGTCACCATCGATCTTGCCGATCGCCTCGTTCATGTCGACCTCGGCGTCGCCGCGTTCTTCCAGCGACTGGACGTACTCGGTGATCTCGTCGTCCTCGGAGGTCATCTCTGTGACCGCCTGCTCCCACTCCTCAGCCTGGGCGGGCAGATCGGCAAGGGGTACCTCGATATCGAGGACGTCCTCGACCCTCCGCAGCAGTGCGACCGTGGCCTTGGGGTTGGGTGGTTGGGACACGTAATGCGGTACTGCCGCCCAGAACGTCACGGCCGGTATCCCGGCCTGCACGCAGGCGTCCTGGAACACACCGGCGATACCGGTCGGCCCCTCATACCGGGTTTCTTCCAGTCCGAACGTCTTCGCAGAGTCGGGGGAGTAGGCCGCGCCCGACACCGGCACCGGCCTGGTGTGGGGCGTATCGGCCAGCAGTGCGCCCAGGATCACGACCGTCTGCACGTTGAGCTTGTCCGCGATGGCCAGTAACTCGGCGCAGAAGGTGCGCCATCGCATGTTGGGTTCCACGCCGTGCATCAGCACGATATCGCGGTCGCTGCCCGGCGGGCGGCAGTGCGAAATCCGCATCGACGGCCAAACAAGTTCCCGAGTCACACCGTCCACCTGGCGAATCACCGGCCTGTTGACCTGGTAGTCGTAGTAGGCCTCGTCGTCGATCTCGACGAGTGTGTCGGCTTCCCAGATCGAATCCAGGTGCTGGAGTGCATCGCTGGCCGCGTCACCGGCGTCATTCCACCCCTCGAACGCTGCGACGATGATGGTGTCGCGCAGCGCGGGCAGGCCGGATGGTTTCGGACCGCTGAAATCCGAGGGGGTCACAAGCTCAGCGTAAGCCCTGCGTGGGCCTCAGGACGGGCATCGACCCGCGGCTGAGTTCGCGGCTCCGAAAACCTCGGCTATGCCACTGCCGCAAACGATCGCACCTGATCCGCGAGCTACCGCCCAAGGGAACCGTGGTCGCCAAGCGGGTCGGGGTCGTTCGCGGGGACGAGTTGGGCGTCCCGGACGTCGATCCGGTGAGGACGTAGACTTACGCGGTCGAGAGGCGTTGCAACGGTTTCTGTGGGGGTCCGGTATCCCCCGGTATCCGCCACGCTCGGCAGAGCTAAGGACGCCTTCCGGTTACGGAAGGACCGTACGTGAACGCCGTCCAGTCGAAAACTTTTGCGCCGAACATCCGCCCCGACTGCACCGATGAGCTGACGGCTGCTCTGCGCCAGCGGATCATGGTCATCGACGGTGCGATGGGCACGGCGATCCAGCGGGACCGGCCGGATGAGGCCGGCTACCGTGGCGAGCGCTTCAAGGACTGGCCGAGCGATCTTCAGGGCAACAACGACCTGCTCACCCTCACTCAGCCGCAGATCATCGAGGGGATCCACCGCGAGTACCTCGAGGCGGGCGCCGACATCCTCGAGACCAACACGTTCAACGCGAACGCGGTCTCGCTCTCCGACTACGACATGGTGGAGCTGAGCTACGAGCTTAACTACGCCGGCGCTGCCCTGGCCCGCAAAGCTTGCGACGAGTTCAGCACCCCGTCCAAGCCCCGCTACGTCGCGGGCGCGCTCGGGCCGACGACGCGGACCGCGTCGATCTCGCCGGACGTCAACGACCCCGGAGCCCGCAACGTCTCCTATGACCAGCTGGTTGCTGCCTACCTCGAAGCCGCCAACGGCCTGGTCGACGGCGGTTCCGACATCATCATCATCGAGACGATCTTCGATTCGCTGAACTCCAAGGCAGCGGTGTTCGCCGTCGAGACGCTGTTCGAGGACAGGGGACGCCGCTGGCCGGTGATCATCTCGGGCACCATCACCGATGCTTCCGGGCGGACGTTGTCCGGTCAGGTCACCGAAGCATTCTGGAACGCGATCAGGCATGCGAAGCCGATCGCGGTCGGCCTCAACTGCGCACTGGGGGCGCCGGAGATGAGGCCCTACATCGCCGAGATGGCGCGGATCGCGGACACCTTCGTCTCTTGCTACCCGAACGCCGGCCTGCCCAACGCCTTCGGCGAGTACGACGAGTCCCCGGAGCTTCAGGCCGGCTACATCGCCGAGTTCGCCGAGGCCGGCCTGGTCAACCTGGTCGGTGGTTGCTGCGGGACGACGCCGGCGCACATCGCCGAGATAGCCAGGGTCGTCGAGGGCAAGCCGGGGCGCGAGGTGCCGGAGATCTCTAAAAATCAAGTGGCCATGCGCTTGTCGGGCCTGGAACCGCTCAACATCACCGAGGACTCCCTGTTCGTGAACATCGGTGAACGCACCAACATCACCGGTTCCGCCCGGTTCCGCAACCTGATCAAGGCCGAGGACTACGACACCGCGCTGTCGGTCGCTCTGCAGCAGGTCGAGGTCGGTGCGCAGGTCATCGACATCAACATGGATGAGGGCATGATCGACGGCATCGCCGCGATGGACCGGTTCACCAAGTTGATCGCGTCCGAGCCGGATATCAGTCGCGTCCCGGTGATGATCGACTCCTCCAAGTGGGAGGTCATCGAGGCGGGCCTGAAGAACGTGCAGGGCAAGCCGATCGTCAACTCGATCTCCATGAAGGAGGGCGAGGAGAAGTTCATCCGCGAGGCACGGCTGTGCCGCAAGTACGGTGCGGCCGTTGTCGTGATGGCCTTCGACGAGCAGGGGCAGGCCGACAATCTGGAGCGCCGTAAGGAGATCTGCGGGCGTGCCTACCGGATCCTGACCGAAGAGGTCGGCTTCCCGGCCGAGGACATCATCTTCGACCCGAACTGCTTCGCGCTGGCGACCGGTATCGAGGAGCACGCGACGTACGGGATCGACTTCATCGAGGCCTGCGCCTGGATCAAGGAGAACCTTCCCGGGGTGCACATTTCCGGCGGCATCTCCAATGTGTCGTTCTCGTTCCGGGGCAACAACCCTGTCCGCGAGGCGATCCACGCGGTGTTCCTGTTCCACGCCATCAAGGCCGGCCTGGATATGGGCATCGTCAACGCGGGTGCGCTGGTGCCCTACGACTCGATCGACCCCGAGTTGCGGGAGCGGATCACCGACGTCGTCCTGAACCGTCGAAACGACGCGGCCGAAAGGCTCCTTGAGATCGCTGAACGGTTCAACAGCTCTGATAAAGCTGAGGACCCGGTAGCAGCCGAGTGGCGATCTCTACCGGTCCGGGAGCGGATCACTCACGCCCTGGTCAAGGGCATCGACGCCGACGTCGAGTCCGACACCGAGGAATTGCGGGCCGAGATCGCGCAAGCAGGTGGTCGTCCGATCGAGGTGATCGAGGGCCCGCTGATGGACGGGATGAACGTCGTAGGTGACCTCTTCGGCGCAGGCAAGATGTTCCTTCCCCAGGTCGTGAAGTCGGCACGGGTGATGAAGAAGGCTGTGGCGCACCTGCTGCCCTACATCGAGGCGGAGAAGCAGCCAGGTGATGCCGATAAGACGAACGGCACGATCATCATGGCCACCGTGAAGGGCGACGTCCACGACATCGGCAAGAACATTGTCGGGGTCGTCCTGCAGTGCAACAACTACACCGTGATCGACCTCGGTGTGATGGTGCCTGCCCAGAAGATCCTGGATGCGGCGAAGGAGCACGACGCCGACATCATCGGCCTGTCCGGCCTGATCACCCCGTCCCTGGACGAGATGGTCAACTTCGCCGTCGAGATGGAGCGTCAGGGGCTGGCGATCCCGCTGCTGATCGGCGGCGCAACCACCTCGCGGGCCCACACGGCCGTGAAGGTGTCGCCGAGACGTAGCGGTCCGGTGGTCTGGGTCAAGGACGCTTCGCGCTCGGTGCCGGTCGCTGCTGCGCTCCTCGACGACAAGCAGCGTCCAGCGCTGCTGGAGGCCACCGAGATCGACTACGCAGCCCTGCGCGAACGGCACGCCCAAAAGAGTGAGCGGCCGATGCTGACCCTGCAGAAGGCCCGCGCGAACCGGACGCCGATCGACTGGGACGGCTACACGCCGCCGGTGCCCGCGCAGGGGATCGGCGTGCGGGATTTTCATGACTATGACCTCGCCGAGCTGCGTGAGTACATCGACTGGCAGCCGTTCTTCAATGCCTGGGAGATGAAGGGCAGATTCCCCGACATCCTCAACAGCCCGGCCACGGGCGAGACTGCCCGCAAGCTGTACGACGACGCCCAGGAGATGCTCGACACCCTGATCAAGGAGAAGTGGCTGACGGCTAACGGGGTGATCGGGTTCTTCCCGGCGAACGCCGTCGGCTCGGGTATTGAAGACATCGAGGTCTACACCGACGAGACCCGTACCGAGGTGATGGCCACGTTGCACAACCTGCGCCAACAGGGCCAGCACCGGGAAGGCATCCCGAACCGGTCGCTGGGCGACTACATCGCGCCCAAAGGAACTGGGCTCGCCGATTTCGTCGGCGCCTTCGCCGTCACCACGGGGCTCGGCATCCAGGACAAGATCGTGGAGTTCAAGGCAGCCCACGACGACTACAACGCGATCCTGCTGGAGTCGATCGCCGACCGGCTGGCTGAGGCGTTCGCTGAACGGATGCATCAACGGGTCCGTAAGGAGTTCTGGGGATTCCAGCCCGACGAGCAGCTGGACAACCAGGCACTCATCGGTGAGAAGTACGTGGGAATCCGCCCAGCGCCGGGCTACCCGGCATGCCCGGAGCACACCGAGAAGGCGACGCTCTGGGAGTTGATGGATGTCCAGGAGCGGACCGGTATCGAGCTGACCGAGTCGATGGCGATGTGGCCCGGTGCTGCCGTCAGCGGCTGGTACTTCGCGCACCCGCAGTCGAAGTACTTCGTGGTCGGCCGGCTGGCGCAGGACCAGGTCGCCGACTACGCGACCAGGAAGGACTGGACCCTGCGGGAAGCCGAGCGCTGGCTCGGCCCCAACCTCGGCTACAACCCGGAGGACTGAGTCCCACATTGGTTGAGGAGTGGGGAACGAGCGTCACGAAACCCCGCGTCTCTTCGGCCGTGCTGCCCAGCGTGAAGCCATCCACAGGTTCGCGCGCCAGCGTGAAGATGGCTTCACGGACGGCCCGTCGGGGGCCGGCGGGCGATCCGTCGCGCGGTTCGCCTCTCGCGACGATCGCGTGACAGGATGGCCGAGTGCGGGCGGTGCTGTGGGACATGGACGGCACGCTCGTTGACTCGGAGAAGTTGTGGGACGTGTCACTTTCCGCGCTCTACGAGTCTTTTGGCGGCGCGATGAGCCGCGATACCAGGGCGGCGCTGGTCGGGGCCTCGGCTGACGAGACGATCCTGACCGTTTACGCGGAATTGGATCTGGATCCAGATCCCGCGGCGATGGCGGAGTCGAACCGCTGGCTGCATGAGCACACCGCTGAGCTGTTCGCTGACGGGTTGCCCTGGTGTAACGGGGCGCGCGAGATGCTGGAAGCTCTGGCGGCCGAACGCACACCGATGGCGCTGGTGACCAATACTCAGCGCGCACTGACCGAGCGCGCCCTCAATAGCATTGGCCGTCAATATTTTTCGGTGTCGGTGTGCGGGGATGAGGTCCCCAACGGCAAGCCGGCCCCCGATCCCTATCTTCGCGCGGCAGAGCTGCTCGGACTGGAGCCTTCGGATTGCCTGGCGGTCGAGGACTCGGTGACCGGCGCCGCTGCCGCCGAGGTTGCTGGCTGCGCGGTGTTGGTGGTCCCCAACGACGTCGCGGTGCCCGGCGGCCGGCGGCGACGTCACGCCAGCTCGTTGGCCGAACTCCAGGTCCGGGATCTACGCAAGATTTACCTCGAGATCGACGGGGACTTGCCCGAACATTCCCCCTGATATGGCGTACAGGGTGGACCTGTCGGCACCGGGTTCGCCCATGAGGTGGCCAACCTTTTCGTCGTCGCCTTCGGGATGTCGTGGGGTCCTGGCTGATCACAGTGACCTTCCCGGGCCTGCGCGAGCACCTCGGCCTGGCCTATGGCTTCTACGGGATGTGTGCGATCCTGTCGGGCTTGTTTGTGTGGCGGTGGGTGATGGAGACCAAGGGTGTCGCCCTTGAGGACATGCACGGCGAGATCATTCGCGACGACAAGACCGCGGCCGGTTGAGCCGGTGCCCGGCGGAACCGACAGTCCGTGGGACAATCGCAAGCCGTGAAGACCTTCGATGCGCTGTTCGCCGAGTTGAGTGAGCGTGCGCGCACCCGTCCCGCGGGCAGCGGCACCGTCGCAGCACTCGACGCCGGCGTGCACGGCATCGGCAAGAAAATCCTCGAAGAGGCCGGCGAGGTGTGGCTGGCTGGCGAACACGAGAGCGACCACGCGCTGGCTGAGGAGATCAGCCAGCTGCTGTACTGGACACAGGTGTTGATGGTGTCACGCGGTCTGTCGCTCGACGACGTGTACCGGAAGTTGTGACCGTGCCAGCGCCCGATGATCTTCGCGCAATCGGCTCATCGCCGATGCTACGGGTCGCGGTACCGAACAAGGGCACGCTCAGTGAGTCGGCCGCCGAGATGCTCTCCGAGGCCGGATACCGGCGGCGCGCCGACACCAAGGATTTGACGGTCGTCGATCCCGCCAACGCGGTCGAGTTCTTCTTCCTGCGGCCCAAGGACATTGCGATCTACGTCGGTTCGGGGCAGCTCGATCTCGGCATCACCGGGCGGGATCTGGCTCAGGAATCCGTTGCTCCGGTGCGTGAGCGGCTGGCGCTCGGATTCGGGTTGTCGACGTTCCGATACGCCGCCCCGGCCGGCGGGTCTTGGCGCGTAGAAGACCTTGAGGGTAAACGGATCGCCACGGCTTTTCCGAACCTGGTGCGCAAAGATCTGGCCGCCCGTGGAATCGGCGCGACCGTGATCCGGCTCGACGGCGCGGTGGAAATCTCGGTACAGCTCGGAGTCGCCGACGCCATCGCCGACGTCGTCGGTTCCGGTCGTACCTTGGGTCTGCACAACCTGGCGGCCTTCGGCGACGTGCTCTGTGATTCCGAGGCGGTGTTGATCGAGCGCGACGATTCAGGCGGGGGGGCTGATCACGAAAAGGCATCCGCCCGCGACCAGTTGGTGGCCCGCGTGCAAGGGGTGGTGTTCGGCCAGCAGTACCTGATGCTGGACTACGACTGCCCGCGCGCGGTGCTCGAGGAGGCCACCGCCGTCACCCCCGGGCTGGAATCCCCGACCATCGCACCGCTGGCCGATCCTGACTGGGTCGCGGTGCGCGCGTTGGTGCCGCGCCGCGATGTCAACGCCATCATGGATCAGATCGCGGCTATCGGCGCCAAAGCGATCCTGGCGTCGGACATCAGGTTCTGCCGCTTCTGATCCTGACTCGCGATGCGGTCACCCGTGTTAGCGTCCGGATGTCCAGCCAGCGCTCGGAGGTCCGATGACTCAGGTTCTTGTTCTGCTTCTGGCGTTGCTGATCGGTACGGTCGCGGGTTTGCGTGCGATGACCGCGCCGGCCGTGGTGGCCTGGGGTGCGATGCTGGGCTGGATCGACGTCAGCGACAAGTGGTCGGATTGGGTGGCGCATCCGATCACCGTCGTCGTCCTGACGATCCTGCTTCTGGGCGAACTGGTCACCGATCAGCTACCGAAGACACCCAGTCGCCGAGTCCCGGCGCAGTTCGTGGCCCGACTGATCGCCGGGGCGTTCGCAGGTGCGGTGATCGGCAGTGCCTTCTTCCACACCTTCAGTGCCATGGGTGCGGGGATGGTCGGGGCCGTCTTCGGAACCCTCGGCGGAGCGGCATTGCGAAGCTGGGCCTCGGCCGCCAACAACGGAAACGACCGTCCAGGAGCGTTCGGGGAGAACGTCCTGGCCGTCGGTGGGGGATTCCTGGTGGCGTTCCTCGTGAGCCTGGTGTGAGGTAGCGGAGATGGTGCAGCGATTCGACGCGATCATCGTCGGCGCCGGCCAGGCCGGACCGCCGCTGGCCGGTCGGCTGACCGCCGCCGGGCAGACAGTTGCGGTGATCGAACGCAAGCTCTTTGGCGGAACCTGTGTGAACTACGGTTGTATCCCCACCAAGACGCTGGTGGCCAGCGCGCACGCAGCGCACCTGGCGCGGCGCGGCGGGGAGTTCGGGGTGAATACCGGCTTCGAGGGCGCAGTCACCGTGGACATGGCTGCGGTCAAGGCGCGGAAGGATCGCATCAGCATCGCTGACCGCGAAGGCGTCGAGTCCTGGCTGGACGGTATGCAGGGTTGCACCGTGATTCGCGGTCACGCACGTTTCGAGAGTCCGTGCACGATCCGCGTCGATGACCAACTCCTGGAGGCCGACCGGATTTTCCTCAACGTCGGGGGTCGCGCGGTGGTGCCGGACATGCCGGGGCTGGCCGACCTCGACTACCTGACCAATGTCGGCATCCTCGAACTCGAAACCGTCCCTGAGCATCTCGTGATAATCGGGGGCAGTTACATCGCGTTGGAGTTCGCGCAGATGTATCGCCGGTTCGGCGCCCGGGTGACCGTGGTCGAGCGGGGGCCGCGTCTGACCGCAAGGGAGGACGAGGACGTCTCCGCCGCCATCAAGGACATCCTTGAGGCCGAAGGGATCGACGTGGTGCTCAACGCCACCGCGATCAGCTTCAACAATCAGGACGGTGGCCGCGCGGGGTTCACCGTCACACCGCGCGACGGAGCGCAACCGATCGTCGGGAGTCATCTGCTTGTCGCGGTAGGACGCCAACCCAACACCGACGACCTCGGGCTCGAAGTGGCCGGCGTCGAGACCGATAGCCGGGGCTACGTCGTGGTCGACGATCAACTTCGCACCAGCGTCGCGCGCATCTGGGCGATGGGTGACTGCAATGGACGTGGCGCGTTCACTCACACGTCCTACAACGACTTCGAGATCGTCGCGGCCAATCTGCTCGATGATGATCCCCGCAAGGTCAGCGATCGCGTCACCACTTATGCGCTCTACATTGATCCGCCACTGGGCCGGGCCGGGATGACTGTCGAGGAAGTCCGTAGGTCGGGTCGCAAGGCGTTGGTGGGCAAGCGCCCGATGACCCGGGTTGGGCGGGCGGTCGAGAAGGGCGAGACCCAGGGCTTCATGAAGGTGATCGTGGACGCCGAGACCGAGCAGATCCTGGGCGCGTCGATTCTCGGGGTCGGAGGCGACGAGGTTGTGCATGCCATTCTCGATGTGATGACCGCCAAGCTGCCCTACACCGCCATCTCGCGCACCATGCACATCCATCCAACCGTCAGCGAGTTGGTGCCCACGTTGCTTCAGGATCTGAAACCCCTGCAGTAAATCCAACCTGCCCGCACCATCGGCGCTGGGCCGATCCCAACCCTCGACGAGTTCTGCTGAGCCCTTGACTGTGTCCTGAATCACAGTATTATGACCACTGGTCACAATGGGATTGGAGGCTCGATGCCGACGGTGACGTGGTCTCGTCTCGGTGGGGAACGCCGCTCTGCGGTGGTGGCCGCCGCGGAGACGGAGTTCGCCGCGCACGGATTCTCGGGCAGCAGCCTCAACGTCATTGCGCGACGCGCAGGCGTAGCCAAAGGGAGCCTGTTCCAATATTTCGCGGACAAGCGTGACCTCTACGCCTACATCACCGAGGTGGGCAGCCAGCGGGTGCGGTCCTTTACCGAGGATCAAATCCGCGCCCTCGATGCCACCAGGCCCTTCTTCGATTTCCTCACCGATCTTCTCGATGTGTGGGTCGAATATTTCGCTGAGCACCCGCGCGAAAGAGCGCTGCACGCGGCGGCCAGCTTCGAGGTCGACACCGACGCACGCGTCAGTGTTCGGGCGGTTATCCACCGGCACTATCTGGAGGTGCTGCGGCCACTGGTGCACGATGCGCGTGTGCGCGGCGATCTGCGCCCAGATGCCGATACCGACACGCTGTTGTCGCTGCTGCTGATGATCATGCCGCACCTGGCACTGGCGCCATACGTGCGAGGCATGGACCCGGTCCTCGGGCTCGATGAGCTATCACCCGAACAGCCGGCTTTGGTTGTGCGGCGCTACGTTTCGGTGCTCGCGGCGGCTTTCGCGCCAGTTACTCCCCAACCAGTGGCAACCGTAGGACCAGTCACAAAAGACAAGCTCATCACAACCGCAACCACCGGAGGAGATCAATCACATGGCTAGGACACGTTCGGAATCGCTGGCCGCAGGTGGGCTCAACTGGGACAGCCTGCCGCTGAAGCTTTTTGCCGGTGGCAACGCGAAGTTCTGGAACCCGGCCGATATCGATTTCTCCCGGGATCGCGCCGACTGGGAGTCACTGACAGATCTCGAGCGCCACTGGGCTACCCGGTTGTGCGCACAATTCATCGCCGGTGAAGAAGCGGTCACCCAGGATATTCAGCCGTTCATGTCGGCCATGCGCGCCGAAGGCCGATTCGGTGACGAGATGTATCTGACCCAGTTCGCCTTCGAAGAGGCCAAGCACACCCAGGTTTTTCGGATGTGGCTCGACGCCGTCGGGATGACCGAAGATCTGCAGAGCTACCTCGATGACCTGCCCTCCTACGGGCGGATATTTTACGAGGAGCTGCCGGCATCGCTCAACGCGTTGTCTTTCGACCCGTCACCGGCCGCCCAGGTACGAGCTTCGGTGACCTACAACCACGTCGTAGAAGGCATGATGGCGTTGACGGGTTACTATGCGTGGCACCGGATCTGCGTTGATCGCGACATTCTGCCGGGGATGCAGGAGTTGGTGCGGCGAATCGGTGACGACGAGCGCCGCCACATGGCGTGGGGGACCTTCACATGCCGACGCCACGTCGCTGCCGACGACGCCAATTGGACGGTGTTCGAGGACCGGATGAACGAGCTCATTCCGTTGGCGTTGAAAAATACCGAGGATGGGTTCGCCCTCTACGACGAAGTCCCGTTCGGCTTGCAGATGGATGAGTTTCAGCAGTACGCCGCGGACAAGGGAATGCGCCGCTTCGGAACCATCAGCAGCGCGCGCGGGCGCGCGCTGGCCGAGATCGATGTCGATTACTCGCCGGTGCAACTGGAAGACACCTTCGCCGACGAGGACCGAAAATCGCTGGCGGTCTCTGCGTAAAACTGGTTACCGGAGAAGCGCATTCACGCAGTTCTCAGATAGTCACGCGCGGCGCTGCACCAGCAGGGTCTGCCCGCAGGTGCCGATGAATCCTTGACGGTCGAAAATCTCCGCTGTGGTTACGCCGATGCCGTCTGGACCGGTCGACCCCCGGCCCGGCGCCAACTGACCGTCTCCAGATATCCAGGCGCACCCTCCCAGGCATGTGAGACCTCAGCCGCACGGCCCTCCGTGAGCGGCGGGTGGTGATCGGTGGCGGCGTCGCGGGTGTCACTGGGGCGCAGCAGCCAGGCGGTAAGGCGGGCGACGAACCGCAGCTCAGTACCTGCTGTGCGGTTGTTGAGTTCCTCGATCGCCTTGGTCGGCAGCGCCAACGGTGGCGAGCCGTGCTGGATCGCGGGGTCCCAGATCTCGGGGTCCCAGTTGCTGCGGATGCCGTCGGTCGCTGTGAAGACGGACGCTGTGAAGACCTGGTCCTCTCCGTCGGCAACGGGTTGTCGGCGGAACAGGCAGTCGATCACGCAGCCGGCTCGGCGGTCTGCAGCTCCGCGTCTGGATCAGCGGTGACCACTTCGGGCCAACCAGGGTAGGGCGGGGGAGTGCCACCGTAGACCGGGCAGTGCGCGTGGTGGGCGCACCAATCGCACAGTCGCGACGGACTTGGCCGGAAATCACCCGTGGCACCGGCTGATTGGATGGCCCGCCAGATCGCCATCAGTGTTTTCTCGAACCGCAGCAGCTCGTCGAGGTCGGGTGTGTAGTCCAACACCTGGGTGTCGGCCAGATACAGCAGCCGCAGCCGCGCGGGCATCACTTCACGCGAGCGCAACAAGGCGACCGCATAGAACTTCATCTGGAACATGGCTTTGGCCTCGGCGAGCGCCCACGTCTGCGATGGCGCTTTGCCCGTTTTGTAGTCGACCACCCGCAGCTGACCGGTCGGTGCGACGTCGATGCGATCGATGAACCCGCGCAGCAGCGTGCCATCCTCCAGCTCCACTTCGACGCGCTGCTCGCAGCTCTGCGGGTCGAAGCGGGTCGGATCCTCCAACCGGTAGTAACCCGACAGCAGTCGGCGCGCCTCCTCGAGGAGTTCACTCTGCAGATTCGGGTCGATGTCGGAGGTCACCGAGGGTTGCTCTGCGACGACCTGCTCCCATGCGGGCGCCACCAGCGCTGCCGCCGTCTCAGGGCCCCGTTCTGCGGCGGGCAGAGCGTAGAGCTGTTCGAGCGCGGCGTGTACCACTGACCCGCGTACCTGCGCGATGGACGAGGGCTCCGGTAACCGGTCGATCGCCCGGAAGCGGTACAGCAGCGGACATTGCTTGAAGTCACTGGCCCGCGACGGAGACAATGCCGGGCGACGCGCCGGCCGCTCCGTCTGCTCGTTCATGACCCCAGCCTATGGCTGGGGTCGGACATATCGGGTAACCCCGGGCGAAAGAACTGCCGCGGCTGCTGGCAGGCTGAACGGCTGTGCCCAGAACCGGTCCGTTCGCCGTCGGTGATCGCGTGCAGCTCACCGACGCGAAAGGTAGGCGCTACACGATGCTGCTCAAGCCCGGCGGGGAGTTCCACACCCACCGGGGCATCATCGCCCTCGATGCGGTAGTCGGGCTGCCCGAAGGCAGCGTCGTGCGATCGACCAACGGTGATCAGTTTCTGGTGTTACGGCCGTTGCTGGTCGACTATGTGATGTCGATGCCCCGCGGCGCTCAGGTGGTTTACCCCAAGGACGCCGCGCAGATCGTGCACGAAGGGGACATCTTCCCGGGGGCGCGGGTGCTCGAGGCCGGCGCCGGATCAGGCGCATTGACGTGCTCGCTGCTGCGGGCCGTTGGTGAGCAGGGACAGGTGACGTCCTACGAGGTGCGCGAGGATCACGCTGAGCACGCGGTGCGCAACGTGACGACGTTCTTTGGTGCGCACCCGCCGAACTGGCAGCTGACGATCGCCGACGTCGCCGACTACTCCGAGCCCGAGGTCGACCGGGTCGTCCTGGACATGCTCGCGCCGTGGGAGGTGCTGGTTGCGGTTGGGGACGCACTGGTCGCCGGCGGGGTGCTGATCATCTACGTGGCCACGGTGACCCAACTGTCCAAGACCGTGGAGGCGTTGCGCGAGCAACAGTGCTGGACCGAACCGAGGGCGTGGGAGAGCATGCAGCGCGGCTGGCACGTCGTCGGTCTGGCGGTGCGCCCTGAGCACACGATGCGAGGGCACACGGCGTTCCTGATCAGTGCGCGCAAACTGGCACCGGGCGCGGTCACGCCCGTTCCGCTGCGCAAGAAGAACCGCGGACGCACGGAGCAAGCGAGGAGCTGAACCCCCAGTTGACCGATCGCACGTCACCGAGCAGAATGTCGAACTCCAGCCAGCCGATCCACATGCGCTCAGCCCGGCGGGGCCGGCGGGGGCTCGACTGTCGGCGGGGCCGGCGGGGGCTCGACTGTCGGCGGGGCCGGCGGGGGCTCGACTGTCGGCGGCGCGGGCGGAACTGCGCTTTCCCCGCTGCCTAGTTCAAGCAGAAGGTCGGCGGTCTGCCGTGTTAATTGCCATGAGTCGCCCGCCGGGGCGAACTCCATCGGGTAGGTGAATTCACCGTCTTGTGGGTTGGCGGTCCGGACCACCACCGTCGCGACGACGTTGCCGGGATCGGATTGGGACCAGGCGAGGTCGCGCGCCTCGAACGTCAGGGGTATGGAACCGTTGTCACGAAGGGCGATACCGAAGCGGTCCAGTCGGGCAGCTTCGTCGGCGGTGCCGTCTTCGATCAGGGCGACCTTCTGGTCGCCGGGGAGAGCCGGATCGGAGAGCCTGCTCACCACGTCGATCAGCGCCGAGTCAGGTGGCAGCGCAAGCCCGCCGGGTGCGGGTGCAATCGGGGCGGGCATAGCGACGGTCGGCGTGGGTGATGTTTTTACCGACGGTTCAACGACCGGATGTGTCGGCTGGCTACACGCACACAATCCGAGCGCCGCCACGATTGTGGCGGCGCTGCGGACCACGACAGTGCGACGCACAAGCGTCATCAATCGGTAAGGACTCCGAAAAGGACTCGGAGCGAATCAGCCAACTGAGGAGATCAGGGCCATCGCCGACTGCCTCGAGATCTGCCAGCCGGTCGGGCTGGGCCCGGCGATGAACGTCAGCGGTTGGGTGGCCACATTGCCGGAGGCGGCCGCTGCGGTGACGTTCGCTGTGGCAACGCCCCCGTTCTGGTCAATGTCGGCGACCGAGAAGTTCAGCGGAAAGTACCCTTTGGCCGCGGCGTTACTTAAGCCACTGTCGGCCATTCGGGCCTCAATACCACCGAGGCCGCCCTGGATATAGCTGGCTTTGGCCCCTGTGAACGAACCCGGTCCCGACAGTGCATTCAGCGTCGAGAGTATTGGCCCATGCAGGTCGGGGGCAGGTGCGGCAGGCAGTGGAACGTCAAAGACGACCGGCTGCACCGCAGGTGGCGCCACGGTCCCGGAGCCGACTGCAATCGACGTCACACCGGCCGCCGCACCGGCTACGACCACGGCTGCTGCCGCTCCAGCTGCCAGGCTGGTATAGAGGGTTTTCAGGGTCACGGCTGTCCTTTCGTTCGGCCAACTGATTAACAGAGGCTAACAGTCTTGCTGGGTGTGTCGAATTCTTACGCCACACACGAAGAGTGAATCGCCGGTAGCGTTGACTGTGTTACCGCACCAGGATCAGGTGTGGGAAAGGAGCTCAGCATGAGTGAGTCCGAGCGTCCTGAGGCTGTTGGAGTCTCGGGTACTTCCCCCGATAACCGACTGTCCCCACAGGATTCTGCAGAACTGGAACAACTGCGCCGCGAGGCCGCCATTCTGCGGGAGCAGCTGGAAAGCGCGGTAGGCCCCCAGAGCGGGTTGCGCAGTGCGCGCGACGTTCACCAGTTGGAGGCCCGGATAGACTCACTCGCCGCCCGGAACGCCAAGCTCATGGACACCCTGAAGGAAGCGCGCCAGCAGTTGCTGGCCTTGCGTGAAGAGGTCGACCGCCTCGGTCAGCCGCCCAGCGGTTACGGCGTCCTGCTTGACGTACATGAGGACGAAACAGTCGACGTGTTCACCTCAGGTCGCAAGATGCGGCTCACCTGCTCGCCGAACATCGACACAAAGGAACTCAAGCAAGGTCAGACGGTTCGCCTCAACGAGGCGCTCACCGTCGTGGAAGCCGGCTATTTCGAGTCGGTTGGTGAGCTCAGTACGTTGCGCGAGATTCTTTCCGACGGCCATCGAGCCCTGGTGGTCGGCCACGCGGATGAGGAGCGAATCGTCTGGCTCGCGGAGCCGCTGGTCGCGGCCGAGCATCTGCCCGATGGTTACGACGATGACGTGCTCGGTGACGATCGGCCACGCAGATTGCGTCCCGGTGACTCGCTACTGGTGGACGCCAAGGCCGGTTACGCATTCGAGCGCATCCCGAAGGCCGAGGTCGAGGATCTCGTTCTCGAAGAGGTTCCCGATGTCAGCTATAGCGACATCGGTGGTCTGGGTCGTCAGATCGAGCAGATCCGCGACGCGGTGGAGTTGCCGTTCCTGCACAAGGAGCTCTATCGGGAGTACTCGCTGCGACCGCCCAAGGGTGTGCTGCTCTACGGTCCGCCCGGATGCGGGAAGACCCTGATCGCCAAGGCCGTGGCCAATTCGCTGGCCAAGAAGATGGCCGAGGTGCGTGGCGACGACGCCCGCGAGGCGAAGTCGTACTTCCTCAACATCAAGGGCCCCGAGCTGCTGAACAAGTTCGTCGGTGAGACCGAACGTCACATTCGGCTCATCTTCCAGCGGGCCCGGGAGAAGGCCTCGGAGGGCACACCGGTCATCGTGTTCTTCGACGAGATGGACTCCATCTTCCGAACCCGTGGCACCGGAGTCAGCTCCGACGTCGAAACCACCGTTGTGCCTCAGCTTCTCAGCGAGATCGACGGTGTGGAGGGCCTGGAGAACGTGATCGTGATCGGTGCTTCCAACCGCGAGGACATGATCGACCCGGCGATCCTGCGGCCGGGCCGACTGGACGTCAAGATCAAGATCGAGCGGCCGGACGCCGAGTCGGCGCAGGACATCTTCAGCAAGTACCTCACCGACAAACTTCCGATCAATACCGAAGACCTGGCCGAGTTCTCCGGTGACGGGTCGTTGACCATCAAGGCGATGATCGAGAAGGTCGTCGATCGGATGTACGCCGAGATCGACGACAATCGGTTCCTGGAGGTGACTTACGCCAACGGTGACAAAGAAGTCATGTACTTCAAAGACTTCAACTCTGGTGCCATGATCCAGAACGTCGTGGACCGTGCGAAGAAGAACGCGATCAAGTCAGTGCTTGAGACCGGCCAGCGAGGTCTGCGCATCCAGCATCTGCTCGACTCGATCGTCGACGAGTTCGCCGAGAACGAGGACTTGCCCAACACCACCAACCCCGATGACTGGGCCCGGATATCGGGTAAGAAGGGCGAGAGGATCGTCTATATCCGCACACTCGTCACAGGCAAGAGCAGCAGTGCGAGCCGGGCCATTGATACCGAGTCGAACCTGGGGCAGTACCTCTAAGAAGCGGTAGTCCTAGTTACTCCCACATTCATTTTGAGCACCGCGAGCGGTACCGTCGAAGACGTGAGAACTCCACGCACGCTGCTGACCCTGCTGATGCTGGTACCGGTGGCTGCGGGTTGCCAGTTCTCTTTCTCATCCGGTGGTCCCGACTATAAAAAGCTCGAGACGGCGATCGCCGACGAGCTCAACAAGCAGTACTCGCCCATGTCGCGGCAGGTGTCGGCTGTTGAATGTCCCCGCCCCTCTGGTTCGCCGAAAGCTGGTTCCACCTTTAACTGCATTGCCGACCTCGAGGGCAACGACGTGCGGGTGAAGGTGACTTTCACCGATGACGACTACAACGTCGACTACGAAACCCTCGACGTAGTCTTCGATCTCGCCAAGACGGGCAAGGGCCTGTCTGAGGACGTCTCAGAGGACTACGGCTTCGACGTCGCGGTCAGTTGCGGCAGCGGGCTGAAGGTCGTGGCTGTCGGTGAGTCGTTTGAGTGCGAGGCAGCCGATCGACGAGGAGACACGCGGTCGGTCACAGTGACCGCGGGCGGGCCGGACGGCAACGATGCGTGGGAAGTGAGCGGATCGGGGTAATCCGGCAACTATCACCGTTGACCGACCGCAATGCGGACGTTTGAAACACCGTTAATTCCGCCGCCCGACCGTTGCTGAGATAGATCCGACGTTCGGTGCTAGTTTTGAGCCAACTTTGACGAGAGGAATGGCATGCCGCATACCCGTTTGGTTTCGGCGATCATGGCTGCGGGTGTTATCACTGCTGGGATCTCGACAGGCACCGCGTGGGCGGGTGGGCCGGGTGGCGCCGTCGAGAACGTCGATCAGATGTCCGCAGCGGTCGGTACCGGAGTATTCATAGATGAACTGGCGGGTTTCCTGGCCCTCGGCAACACCAACGAGGAGGCCATGGCGAACGTGGTCGCCCAATGCGAGGCCGCCGGTGGTATGGCCTGCTCCAGCGACATGGCAACCAATGTGGATAACTGCATCGGGGCATTTGCCGATCCTGTCAACTTCGTAGCTGGCGGCGGAGCCGGGGCGACCATCGAGGAAGCCCGTCAGAATGCGATCCAGCGGGCGATAGACGCCAACATTCCGGTCTCTCCGCCCGACGTGTTCCTTGTCATAGCGGACTGCTGGGAACAGTGAACGAGATGTCGCGGCGTGTGGTAACTGACCATTGTGGCATCGGGGTTATAGCCCGAAAGGTGAACGGCATATGAGAGATCAAGGCAAGGCAGCGCTGTTGATGGCGGGTTTGGCCGTATCGGCGGTCGTGGTGGCTCCTGGCGCCGGCGCTCGACCGTGCGACCAAACGAACGAATTGACGATCTGCCAAACCAACGGCAGTGTGTCGATCAAGGCGGTGCCGGGGACGTATGCGGCCCCCGCTACCCTGCCGTTGATTCCGTGGTTGACCGGTGGTCGTCGAACCGGAATCGGTGGTCGATGGTAGCGATTCGTCTTTGAGTTAGTGGGCGGCGCTGGTGTTCTCACCTCGCAGACGAGGGCACCGACGGGGTCAGGTTGCGCCTGATCCGTTAGACAATGATCCGCAGCTGGCGGAAAAGTCGTCGCTGGTGTTGCCTTTTAACCGCGCCTAACCGCGCCGCTGAAGTATCTCAGTGCGTGTGAGTAGCCAGGAGTCGTCAAAATAGCCGTGAACCCAACGCCTGCCGCAGCGCACGACGAGCCCGGCCGGAAAGAACACAAGGGCCTGGTGGTCGGTGCTGCGGGGCTGATGGCTGCCGGATTCCTCACTACCTTTTTGTCCCCCATGCTTGCGGTGTCTTTTGCCGAGGAATTTCATTTCGGGATCGGTCCGGCGGGTCTGCTTGTGGCTTGCGGGCAAGGCGGCGTTGCGCTTTCGGCTTTCGGTATCCTGCCTTTCCTGCCGCGTCTGGACCGAAAAAAAGTCGGTATTGCCGGAGCGTTGATCGTCGCCGGGTGTCTCGCGCTGACGGGTTTCGCAACGGGGTTCGGCGTGGTTCTCGCACTGCAGATCCTGGCCGGGCTGGGGGCGGGATTGTGCTACGCGTGTGCCAACTCGGCACTGGCCTACGCCCGCTTCCGGGAGCGTGCTTTCAGCGTTGTCACGATCACCTGGATGCTAGCCGGCGCTTCGATGCTGACGCTGGGGCCAATTATCGCCGATGTGTGGCCCAAGGTAGGTATCTATCTCGGGATGGCTGCGGCGGTGCTGCTGTGCATGATATTCATCGTCCGACTGCCCGACGTGCGAGGCATGGTTGAGAACGAAGTGAGCGCGTCCGGACTGAAAGAGCAGGTGAACACGCAAGGTGATTCACCCGACGACGTGGCGACGGGACCATCGGGGCGAATGGGCATCTACGGGCCCGCAGGACTTCTCATCGGTGCAATGTGGCTTCTGGAAGTCGGGAACGTGATGATCTGGACATTCGCCGCGCCGATTGGCGAGCAAGCCAGACTCTCCGTGCAGTACACGGCGACCTTTCTGGGTATGTCCCAACTTATCGGATTGGTTGGTGCCGGAATCACTTTGGCGCTCGGCGCCAAGGTTCCCAAGATGGTCCTCATCGTTCCGGCCGTAGTAGCAATGGGCGTAGGTAATCTGCTCGTCGGTACCGCAGTCAGCCCAGCGCCCTTCATGGTCGGGTTTCTCGCAATCAACCTCGGGTTCTTTTGTCTCACCCCGCTACTGCTGACGTTGGCGGCAGACCTCGACACGAGTTCGGGCCGACTTGTCGTTTTGGTTGGTGGTGCCGCCTTGGTGGCCGGCGCCTTTGCCCCGGCCCTCGGCGGTTGGATCGCTGGGGCGGACGAACATTGGCCTCGGCTGGGTACGATCGCCCTGGCCGTGGTGTTGCTGGCCCTGCCACTGCTCGTCCTGCCGGTTCGCGTTGCGAAACGAAGAATGGCATTGACGTTGGCTCCAGTCGCGTGAACACGACAACAGAAATGAGTTGCAGATGAGCGCCGAGCCCTACAAGCAGATTCCGCAACCGAGCAACCGGGTCCCAGTCCTGGGCGACGCATTGCACATTGACTCCCAGCAACCCACTCAAAGCCTGATGGACCTGGCAGTCGAACTCGGGCCCATCTATGAATTGGTCGTGCCTGGCGGCAACCTGATGGTGGTGACCGGCGGGGACATCGTCTCCGAATGTCTCGACGAAACCAGGTTCGAGAAGTACATCTCTCCCCAGACTCAGGTACTGCGGGAACTCTCCGGGTCCGCCGTGTTCACGGCGTGGACGACCGAGCCAGAGTGGAAACAAGGCCACAACATCCTGCTACCGGCGTTCGCCCCGGGTGCCATCAAGGGCTACACCGAGAAGATGGCCGACATCGCCGGTCAACTCGTGCTCAAGTGGGCACGGCTGAACCCGGGCGAGCCCGTCGATGTCGGCCCGGACATGGTCAGGCTGACGTTCGACACCGTTTCCCTGGTGTGTTTCAGCTACCGGCCAGGGTCCTTTTACCGCCAGGACATGCACCCCGCGGTGACGGCCATCGAGACAGCGATCGACGAGGCAATGCGACGGCCCTCTCAGCTGCCTGGCCAGAACGCCCTCGAGTGGCTCGGCGGTCGGCGGGAATACAAGAAAGCCCTCAGCTACTTGGCGGAGTTGGCTGACGGAATCATCCGGGATCGGATCGATTCTGGGCGGGTAGGACAGGTGGGCGATGTTTTGGACATCATGCTCACAACAGCGGACAAGGCCAGTGGCAGGCAGCTGGACCTGGTCAATATTCGCCAGCAAATGATCACTTTCCTGGCGGCCGGATACGACACAACCAGCGGCTTGTTGCAGTTCACCCTGTACTACATGCTGAAGAACCCTGACGTGCTCACGAAGGTATACGCCGAGGTGGACGAGGTCTTCGGTGGCGATCTGTCGGTGATTCCAGCAGCGACAGATATTCCGAAATTGAAGTATCTGTTGCAGGTAATGAAGGAGGCGTTGCGGCTAGGGCCTAACGGCAATGGCTTCGAGGTCGTTGCGTTGGCCGACACTGTGTTGGGTGGGCAGTACCGGATCCAAAAGGGTCAAGCCATGCACATTCTCACACCACAGATTCAACGCAATCCAGACATTTTCCCCGATCCCGAACGATTCGATCCGGAAAGGTTCACCCCGGACAGGGAGGCCGAAAGGCCGGCGTGGGCCTGGATGCCTTTCGGCAGTGGCCAGCGGGCATGTATCGGCCGGCATTTCTCCTTCCACGAAGCGCAACTGCTTATCGGGATGATTCTGCAGCGTTTCAAACTGGTCGATTCGTTCGACTATCAGCTGGACTTGCACGACGGCTTCTCGGTCAAGCCGCAGAACTTCAAGATCACCGTGGAGCCTCGTGAGGGTAGGCGCGACGCGATGTTGGTTACGCCGGGGCAGTCGGCGGGGCTGGCCGAGGACAAGCCTGCAGTCAAGCCCAAGGCCCCGGTTTCGGAGTACGCCAGGGGCAACTCCCTGTTGGTGCTCTACGGGTCGAACCTGGGAACCGCCGAGCGGATCGCCAACGAGATAGCCGAGGACGGCAGAGCGAGAGGCTTCCGGGTGGCTCTGGGCGCGCTCGACAACTTTGTCGATGCAGTCACCGAGGTTGACGCCGTCGTCGTCGTGACGTCCTCATACAACGGTAATCCGCCGGACAATGCCGTCAAATTCCTTGAGTGGCTACGCAGCGGGCTAGCCCCGGACGCACTGGCTGACGTGAAGTACACGGTCTTCGGTTGCGGCGACCGGGTCTGGGCCACAACGTTCCAAAAGATTCCCGCCGAAGTCGACCAGCTACTCGCGGCCGCTGGAGCAAAACGAATAGCAGAACGGGGAGTCGCCGACGCCAGCGACGACTTCGATGGCATGTATCGGACGTGGTACAGCACCCTGTGGAACCAAATCGGCGACGCGCTCGGTTTGGCACCCCAGGCCGATGTCACCTTCGAAGGGAATCGCTACGAGGTGGAGACCGCGGGAGTCCACCTGCACGCCCCCTTCTTCTCGTCGCTGAAAGCCGTGCGGTATCGGGTGCTGGAGAATCGCGAGCTCTTGACCCGGGTAGTTCAGAATGGACCTGTTGCCCGCTCGACTCGACACATCGAGTTTGGCCTCCCCGACGGGGCCACCTACCGCACGGGTGACCACATTGCGCTGTTGCCGCGTAACGCCACCGAGGTGATCAGCCGGGCGGCGGCTATCGCCGAACTCAACCTCGATGAGCTCATCACCATCCGGGCGAACACTTCGGCTTCCTCGCAGCTGCCGATTGACACGCCGTTTGTCGTCTCGGAGTTGCTGGCTGGTCGGGTGGAGTTGCAGGAACCGATAACCAGGGCACAGATGGGCACCCTCGTCGGGTTCGCCGAAGATCCAGAGGAGCAGGCGGCGCTGGCCGAGCTGTGCGCAGATGGCGAAGAGAATGTCACCAGGTACCGCGAAGAGATCCTGGGCAAGCGCGTTTCGCTACTCGACCTCCTAGAACGTTTTCCGTCCATCCGCGTACCACTGAACACCGGACTCGAACTGCTGCCCGCACTTCGGCCCCGTTACTACTCGATCTCGTCATCGCCTGCCGTCTCGTCCGATCGGTGCAGCATTACCGTCGGGGTCCTGGCCGCGCCCGCGCGCTCGGGTAATGGGGTCTTCAGCGGCACCTCGTCGAACTTCTTGTCCCGCCAAAACGTCGGTGGGACTGTGGCGGGATTCATTCGGCCACCAGGGATCCCGTTCTACGTCCCCGATGATCCCGCCACGCCGATGGTTCTGATCGCAACTGGTACGGGTCTTTCGCCCTTCCGGGGCTTCCTTCAGGAGCGCGCCGCCCAAAAGTCTGTGGGAGGGATCGGGCCCACGCTTCTGTTCTACGGTTGCAGGCTGCCGGACTCCGATTTCATCTACGAGGACGAGATCCAGCGCTTCGTTGACGACGGTGTCGTTGAGGTCGTTACTGCCTACTCGAGTGTCCGGGATGGAACAAAGGCCTGGGTGCAGGACAAAATCCGCGAACATAGCCAACGTGTGCTCGACCTCATGAGCGAAGGCGGCAACGTCTACGTCTGCGGCGGCGCGCAAACCGTCGCCCCCGCGCTCCGCAAGACCTTTGCAGAGATTTACCAGCAGGCCAGCGGATCTTCGGCCGAAGAGGCTGAGGCCTGGTTGGAGCAGCAGCGCACCTCCAACCGCTATCTCGAGGACGTATGGGCTGCCCATTAGCAACCCGCCGGGACAAACCGGCGACCATCATCGGGTACGACGTCGGGTCAGTGCCGCCGACGGGCTCCTCGTGGCCTCGTTCCTCGGCCCCTTCGTCGTCCCTCGGTGTGGGCTGGTCGGGCTCCTCGTGGCCTCGTTCCTCGGCCCCTTCGTCGTCCCTCGGTGTGGTCTGGTCGGGCTCCTCGTGGCCTCGTTCCTCGGCCCCTTCGTCGTCCCTCTACGCTGGCCGGTATGCAACGGATCATCGGAACCGAGGTCGAGTACGGCATCTCATCGCCGTCCGACCCGGCCGCCAATCCGATCCTGACATCCACCCAGGCAGTGTTGGCCTATGCGGCGGCCGCGGGAATCCCGCGTGCCAAGCGCACCCGTTGGGACTACGAGGTGGAATCCCCGCTCCGTGACGCACGCGGATTCGATCTGAGCCGCCCGTCGGGTCCGCCGCCGCTGGTGGACGCCGACGAGATCGGTGCCGCCAACATGATCCTGACCAACGGTGCGCGGCTCTATGTCGACCACGCCCATCCCGAGTACGCCGCGCCGGAGTGCGCCGACCCGATGGATGCGGTGATCTGGGACAAGGCCGGCGAGCGGGTGATGGAAGCCGCTGCTCGCCATGTCGCCAGCGTCCCCGGCGCGGCCAAGCTGCAGCTCTACAAGAACAACGTCGACGGCAAGGGTGCGTCTTACGGATCGCACGAGAACTATCTGATGTCGCGCCAGACGCCGTTCTCGGCGGTTATCGCCGGCCTGACGCCTTTCCTGGTATCTCGCCAGGTGGTCACCGGATCGGGGCGGGTCGGTATCGGCGCCTCCGGCGACGAGCCCGGCTTCCAGCTCTGCCAGCGCGCCGATTACATCGAGGTCGAAGTCGGCCTGGAGACCACCCTCAAGCGCGGCATCATCAACACCCGCGACGAACCCCACGCCGACGCCGACAAGTACCGACGCCTGCACGTCATTATCGGCGACGCCAACCTGGCCGAGACCTCGACCTATCTGAAGGTCGGGGCGACGGCGCTGGTGCTCGACCTCATCGAGGGGGGGTGCGACCTCAGTGACCTGATGCTGGCCCGTCCCGTGCACGCCGTGCACGTCATCAGTCGTGACCCGTCGTTGCGTGCCACCGTTGCACTGGCCGACGGTCGAGAACTGACCGGCCTTGCGTTGCAGCGGATCTACCTGGACCGGGTCGCCAAGCTGGTAGACAGTCGCGACCCCGACCCGCGGGCTTCCCACGTCGTCGAGACCTGGGCGAATGTTCTCGATCTGCTCGAGCGCGATCCGATGGAGTGCGCAGATCTGCTGGACTGGCCGGCCAAGCTTCGGCTGCTAAACGGCTTCCGGCACCGCGAGAACCTCAGCTGGTCGGCGCCGCGTCTGCATCTCGTCGACCTGCAGTACTCCGACGTGCGCCTAGACAAGGGCCTCTACAACCGGCTCGTTGCCCGGGGCTCGATGCAGCGTTTGGTCACCGAGCAAGAGGTTCTCGACGCGGTGGACAACCCGCCGACCGACACCCGGGCGTACTTCCGGGGGGAGTGCCTACGCCGGTTCGGTGCGGACATCGCCGCCGCCAGCTGGGATTCGGTGATCTTCGATCTGGGCGGCGAATCACTGGTGCGAATCCCCACCCTCGAGCCGTTGCGCGGCAGTAGGGCCCATGTCGGCGCACTGCTGGACTCCGTCGACAGTGCCGCCGAACTTGTTGAGCAACTGACGACCTGACCCAGCAATGTCACTCCCGACCGGTAGTGTGGAATCACCCGCGGGCAAGTAAGCAACGTACAGCGCGCCCGCAACGGGACAAGACATACGCAGGAGGCAGCAATGGCTCAGGAGCAGACCAAGCGAGGCGGCGGGGGCGGAGATGACGACGACCCCACCGCCAGCACGGCCGCCGGCCAGGAGCGCCGCGAGAAGCTGACCGAGGAAACCGACGACCTTCTCGATGAGATCGATGACGTGCTCGAGGAGAACGCTGAGGACTTCGTGCGCGCATACGTCCAGAAGGGCGGCCAGTGACCTGGCCGCACCGCGAACAGTCGGCCTTTCCGTCATCACTGCCCGCAGCGTTTAACGCCTTGCCGCAAGGCGTGTCACGGAGCGGCGTGACTCTGTCGTCATTTTCCGATTTCCTTCGTCATCAGGCGCCACATCTGTTGCCCGGGGCTGGTCCGCTGCCGACGGACGCGGTGCCCCATGGCACCACGATCGTGGCCCTGAAGTACCCGGGCGGCGTTGTGATGGCCGGTGACCGGCGGGCGACCCAAGGTCACATGATCGCCAGCCGCGATGTGCAGAAGGTCTACATCACCGACGACTACACCGTCACGGGTATCGCAGGGACGGCTGCTATCGCAGTCGAGTTCGCCCGGCTGTACGCCGTCGAACTTGAGCACTACGAGAAACTCGAAGGGGTAGCGCTGACGTTCCCCGGCAAGGTCAACAGGCTGGCCACCATGGTGCGGGGCAACCTGGGTGCTGCGTTGCAGGGTTTCGTCGCGCTGCCCTTGCTTGCCGGATACGACCTTCACGACCCGAACCTGGAGGGCGCGGGCCGGATCGTGTCGTTCGATGCCGCCGGCGGGTGGAACTTCGAAGAAGAGGGCTATCAGTCGGTAGGCTCGGGCTCCATCTTCGCCAAATCGTCGATAAAGAAGCTGTACTCGCGGGTGGTGGACGCCGACTCGGCGTTACGGGTTGCGATCGAGTCGCTCTACGACGCTGCCGACGATGACTCCGCGACCGGCGGGCCCGATCTGGTGCGGGGCATTTACCCGACTGCCGTCGTGATCGGTGCCGATGGCGCCGCCGATGTCGCTGAGCAGCAGATTGCCGCGGTCTGCCGCGATGTCATTGAGAGTCGTTCGCGGGCAGACACATTCGGCCCCGACGCCCAGGCTCGAGGTGAGGAATCGTGAGCTTCCCCTATTTCATCTCGCCTGAGCAGGCGATGCGTGAGCGTTCGGAGCTGGCCCGCAAGGGCATCGCCCGGGGTCGCAGTGTGGTTGCGCTGGCATATGCCGACGGTGTCGTGTTCGTTGCGGAGAACCCGTCCCGGTCATTGCAGAAGGTCAGCGAACTCTACGACAGGATCGGGTTCGCCGCCGTCGGCCGCTTCAACGAGTTCAACAATCTGCGCAGCGGTGGAATCCGGTTCGCCGACACCCAGGGCTATGCATACTCGCGTCGGGATGTCACCGGTCGTCAGTTGGCCAACGTCTACGCCCAGACGTTGGGCACGATCTTCACCGAGCAGGCCAAGCCCTACGAGGTGGAGCTGTGCGTGGCCGAGGTTGCCCACCACGGTGAGGCTAAAGCGCCTGAGCTGTACCGAATTACCTACGATGGCTCGATCGCCGACGAACCACACTTTGTGGTGATGGGTGGCACCACCGAGCCGATCGCCACGGCACTGAGGGATTCCTATACCGAGAACGCGAGCCTGGCCGACGCGGTGTCCATCGCCGTGGGGGCGCTCACCGCCAGCAGCGACGGCAGCGAGCCTCGTGCCTTGGGGCCGTCCACGCTTGAGGTCGCACTCCTGGACGCGAACCGGCCGCGGCGGGCATTTCGCCGCGTCACCGGTGCCGCGCTGGAAACGCTTCTGCCGCAAGGCGATTCTAATGGCGAGGTAGACACCGCCAAGGCGGCCGGCGTCGACGACGGTGGTGCCGCTAAGGCTCGGTGAGGTCGCGAAATCGCCGATGCAACTGCTGGCGGGCGACGCCCAGGACTGTGCCGATCTGCGCCCAGGAGAGCCCGGCGGTGCGGCCTGCATGGACAGCGTTGGAATAGCGGGTCTTGGCTTGCGCCAAGCCGTCGCGGGCCATGCGCAGTTCCCGCACGCTGTCGCCGCTGAGGTAATCGGCGAGCACCGGATCGGGTGAGTCCGACTCGGGTCGTTCAGGCCGGCCGTAGATCTCGGCCTCTACCCCGGCTCTTATAGCCTCCAGTTCCGGATGGCCTTCCCACCACGGCTTCGCACGCCCCGTCCGGGCACCTTCTCCGCCGGAGTCGTCATCATGTGTTGACGACCCGCTGGGCAGTGGGCCGGCCTGGTCCGCACGGGAGTCGTCATCATGTGTTGACGACCCGCTGGGCAGTGGGTCGGCCTGGTCCGCCTCTTCCATTCGAAAGCTCCCCTCCGCTGTGCCCAGCCGCTGTAATCGGGTGTGGACGCTCTTCATGGAGTGTGAGCCGTCAGTCTGACATCGGTGCCCGATAGACCGCGCTAGACACAGCGTTAGACGCGCGTCCACGCGCTGTCCCCGCCTGGCAACAAGTACTGTTTGTGAGGTGCAGCGACGAATCATGGGCATCGAGACTGAATTCGGTGTCACCTGCACGTTCCACGGTCATCGCCGGCTGAGTCCCGACGAGGTCGCCCGCTATCTGTTCCGCCGGGTCGTGTCGTGGGGCCGCAGCAGCAATGTGTTCCTTCGCAACGGTGCGCGCCTGTATCTGGACGTGGGCAGCCACCCTGAGTACGCGACCGCGGAGTGCGACAGCCTCATCCAGTTGGTGACCCACGACCGCGCCGGCGAGCGGGTGCTCGAAGACCTGCTGGTGGACGCTGAGCAACGCCTTGCCGACGAAGGTATCGGCGGTGACATCTACCTGTTCAAGAACAACACCGACTCCGCGGGCAATTCGTATGGCTGCCACGAGAACTTTCTTATTGTGCGGGCCGGCGAGTTCTCGCGTATCTCCGACGTACTGCTGCCTTTCCTGGTCACCCGTCAGCTCATTTGTGGCGCGGGCAAGGTGCTGCAGACGCCCAAGGCGGCAGCGTTCTGTCTGTCCCAGCGAGCTGAGCACATTTGGGAGGGTGTTTCGAGCGCGACCACCCGCTCGCGGCCGATCATCAACACCCGCGATGAGCCGCACGCAGACGCTGAGAAGTACCGTCGTCTGCACGTCATTGTCGGCGACTCCAATATGAGCGAGCCCACCACGATGCTGAAGGTGGGCTCGGCGTCGCTGGTCTTGGAGATGATCGAGGCCGGCGTGGCTTTCCGCGACTTTTCCCTTGACAACCCCATTCGCGCGATCCGTGAGGTCAGTCATGATCTGACCGGACGACGACCGGTGCGGCTGGCCGGCGGCAGGCAGGCCAGCGCGTTGGACATCCAGCGCGAGTACTACTCGCGTGCGGTGGAGTACCTGCAGACCCGTGAAGCGAACGCGCAGATCTCCCAGGTCGTCGAGTTGTGGGGTCGTCAACTCGATGCGGTGGAGAGCCAGGACTTCGCCAAGGTCGACACCGAGATCGACTGGGTGATAAAGCGCAAGCTGTTCCAGCGCTATCAGGACCGCTACAACATGGAGTTGTCCGACCCGAAGATCAGCCAGCTCGATCTGGCCTATCACGACATCAAACGGGGTCGTGGCGTATTCGACCTGCTGCAACGCAAGGGTCTCGCGGCGCGAATCACCACTGACGAGGAGATCGATGCCGCGGTCGATACGCCGCCGCAGACCACGCGGGCGAAGCTGCGGGGCGAGTTCATCAGCGCGGCGCAGGAAGCCGGCCGGGATTTCACCGTTGACTGGGTGCATCTCAAGCTCAACGATCAGGCGCAGCGAACCGTGTTGTGCAAGGACCCGTTCCGATCTGTCGATGAGCGGGTCAAACGACTCATCGCCAGCATGTGATCAGCCGGCATGGCGCATTAGCCGTCCGACGAATCCGTTCTGCACCTTAAGCTCTAACCCGTGGGGACTTCGAAAGTCGAACGGTTGATGAATCTTGTCATCGCGTTGCTGTCTACGCGCACGTTCATCACCGCCGATCGAATCCGCAAAATGGTGTCCGGGTACGCCGAGAACCCCAGCGACGAGGCGTTCTCGCGGATGTTCGAGCGCGACAAGAACGAATTGCGCGATCTGGGTATCCCGCTGGAGACCGGCCGAGTGTCGCAGACTGATCCGATCGAGGGCTATCGCATCAGCCGCGAGGCTTATGCGCTGCCGGCGGTGGAGCTGACCGCCGATGAGGCCGCTGCGGTGGCGGTGGCGACCCAGCTGTGGGAGTCACCCGAGCTCATCACCGCGACCCAGGGCGCGCTGCTGAAGTTGCGGGCGGCCGGCATAGACATTGACTCTGCGGACCGAGATATCGCGATCACCTCGACCGCCGCGCTTCCCGGACTGCGTGGTTCAGAAGAGGTCCTGGGAATCCTTTTGTCCGCCATTGATTCCGGTTACGTCGTTCAGTTCCCGCATCGTCCGTCGAGAACTGAACCGTATGTCTTGCGCACGGTGGAGCCATGGGGGGTGGTCACCGAGAGGGGTCGCTGGTACCTGATCGGCCATGACCGCGACCGCGAGGCCGTTCGCACGTTCCGGCTCTCGCGTATCGGCGCTGAGGTGAACAGGATCGGTGCGCCCGCGGCGGTCAGCAGGCCTGCGGGACTGAACCTGCGTGAGGTCGTCGACCGGGTGGTCGGCGATTGGCCGGCGGCGGGGCAGGCCCGAGTGTGGGTTGCCGACGGCCGGGCGACCGCCTTACGTCGCCGGGCCACGGAGGCGGGTCCGCGGGCCCTGGGTGGGCGCGCAGGAGAGGAGATCGCTCTGGACATCGACATGTTCGACCGGGTGGCGCGTGAGATCGCCAGCTACGGAGCCGACGCGGTGGCCCTGGAGCCGGCCTCGCTGCGCGAGGACGTCATCGCCCGGTTGGAAGCACAGGCAGGTCGCGCATGATTTCCCAGCGAGTAGCGGAGCGGATCGCGCATGA
>Ga0210003_1000648_pt1 | contig 31464 bp, 45 predicted proteins | sample LantaG_FD_182804 | JGI IMG/M metagenome (GOLD analysis project Ga0210003, IMG submission 182804) | Deep subsurface microbial communities from Baltic Sea to uncover new lineages of life (NeLLi) - Landsort_02402 metaG (SPAdes) (version 2) | ecosystem: Environmental > Aquatic > Marine > Oceanic >... | reverse complement strand
TACTGCTCATCAACAGTTAGCCTTGTACCATCGGAGAAGGTAACATCTAAGTATTCAGATCTTGGGTTACGCACCCTAGACAATACTAGAGCAGGATCAAAAATAGGTGTAATGCTAATAATTTGGTGAGTATTGATAAGGGTAGTCTCGTACCCTTTACCCTTCTGCTCTGACCACATAGGGATAAACCCTTCTGGGTTCTGGGAGAAGTTACTAGTGGCGAAGGCTATGGGTGGCACCACAATACCACATACTAATGCTAATTCACTTAATTTCATGATTCTTTGTTGGTTTTTTCAAAATCTAAGAGTAATACAACTCTATCTTGGTTACTAGCATTATAAGCTGAATGCCAAACAGTATCGTCAAAGACGAAGCACTTGCCCTCTTGCCAAGTCCACTCCTCGTCCCCTACCATTATAGCACAGGAGTCAGGAATTTTTAGAGAAAGATGGCATCTTAATACTTTCTTTGTAAATCCTGTGTGGGGCGAAATTTTAGTGTTTGCTCTCAAAATAGAGAAGCTGGCGGTCTTTAATCCTGGGAGATCACCTAACACACCCCAGGTTTTGGGGCAGCTACTACAGTTATCGAAGAAGATCTCACCAAAGAATAAGAATGGAAACACATCCCACTCCCCTTCATACAAATGAGTCTCAGGATAGGGAATTGCCCCAGATTTTAAATTCTGGTATTCGACAAGGATTTCTTCCCAGTTATCCTCAAGCTTTTTCGTAAATGGGTAGCAGGATGTATCGTAAAACATCTAAGATGGGTTATTGTTATTCACTAAAGCGTTCAAGTACCATTGTGCCTTCTTCAAGTCTTCGTCCCTCTTACCTTTATAATTACTCCGCAAAAGATATTTCATAGTTGAGCCTTGGAGATAACCTTCATACTGCTCACCAGTTAGCTTTGCTTCTATAACATTAATAGCCTCTATACCGTTATGAGTGTAGTGGTCTGGGTTATTTACCATATCAGGATCAATACTGCCCTCAGGGACAAAAGAACTCCTAGGGTTAGGCTCCTCAAGGTTACTCCTAGTTCCTTTAGCCCAAGGGTATCGGTCCAGGTAATCCTGGTAATAAGAATCAATCTCTTGATCATTTATCCGTCTATTGTTATCAGTCATATCAGTATCCATTCTAAAGTTTAAGTAATCGTTAAAGTATTGGTCCATTAGATGTCACCTCGCTCAAGTAAATCCCAGGTGGCTAAAGCAAGAGCTACAATCTGTCTAGATTGGATTGATCCTTCTGATTTAGCCGCATAAGTCTCTATGCTTAGAAGATACTCTTGGAGTTTCTTAGGTAAGAGTCCATCCTTTACTAGATCAGGTCGCATCTGTTTTGCGAGGTAAATAATATAGTAATCAATCACTCCCATAGCTTGGCATCCTGGCCTAGAAAGAAATCGTGCGCTCCGAAGCGAGGCTCATTAGCTTTCATATGCTCATTAGACTCTTGCGAGCGGTAAAACTCCATCATGTCTGGTTCACTTAGCTCACTCAATTCCTTTGCAGCCTTACGCTGCTCAGGGGAGAGGTTCCTATTACCCCGCTGTTTCATACACTTCTGTCGCTCAATTTTCATACCTCGCTCTTCCTGATCCCAATGGCTTTGATTGGGGGTCATTCGTTTACGCTCACTCTGCCTTCCTTTGTTGAAGGGCTTGGTAAAGCTAAGGATGGCGAGTGCAATGATTGCGAGCCACATAAAGTTCTTCTCTGTTAGTAAATTTTTCATATTAATTTTCTCCAATCTGGGATACATTTACCCCAGCTTTATCTAGTAAGGCTAACCCATCTTTTCTATAGGTATCTTTATAAACCAGTCTCTTCACCCCAGCTTGAATGATAAGCTTACTGCAATCGAAGCAAGGAGCCAAGGTGACATATAGAGTGCTGTCGCTAGAAGAGTTTGTCGATCTAGCGAGTTTAGTGATCGCATTAGATTCTGCATGAAGAACCTCGGGCTTAGTATACATCTCATCGACATGGGAGTAGTACTCACAGGCATTATCAAACCCTGTGGGAGTACCATTGTACCCCTCCGATATAATCTGCGTGTCTTTAACAATGAGACATCCAACCTTTTTTCTTTCTGCATAAGATAGTTTTGATAGCTCCTCAGCCATCCTCATATAAGTTTTATCTAACGATTTCTGAGAAGCCATAGTTTTAATTACTGGTTGGGCCAGTTGTCCCAAGTGTTGATGTCCCATTGACCATAATCCATAAGGCTTCCATCATCCCAACGGTTTCCATTAACCTGAATCAGAGGATCGTAGTCCCAAGAAAAGGGACCAAAGCGGTAATCATGGGTAAAGGTGTTGTAGTTCACACGGCACAGGGTAGGAGCTTGCCAAGGGGAACCGTTCTTGTGAGTAAGGAAGATGGAATAGTTTCCACCATCAAAGAGATTGCGGAAGATGAAAATGCGTGAGATATCAGCGTTTCCATCATGAATCATAATTCCAGCGTTTGACCCCCAAGGACCGCTATCCGCATGGCTGATGGGGATGTCGAAGTGATTGTAAGCAATTAAAACATTAGAGCCTCCAACCAGTTGAAGACCATCTGCATGAGAACCAGGAATTAAACCAAGACGAGCAGTATGGTTTCCAATAAAGCGGGCATTGCCTCTAGTACTACATTTCATAGCATCAGAGCCCACATCTTGGATATCATTAAAGAAGACATTAGCATGGTGGACATAGATTCCAGTAGTTCCACCCCGAACAGTACAGTTCTCAATCAAGAGATTAGTTGAGCGGGGATCTCCATTAGCGTCATAATACACATTGGAGATGCCGTAAAATCCATCGGAACCATCCCAAGCCATATCAATAGTACAGTTTCGGATAACGACATCGTGAGCTTTCACAGAGAGTTGACTCGTAAAAGTTTGTCCGTCAATGATAGTACCGTCTACGGTAATAACATCAGCGATTGCTGGCGCGGTAGCACCTAGCAGTAAGAGGGTAGTTAAAATAATTTTATTCATATCGTATTATAGTCTTGTTTTGGTACGCCCTTCAGGACTTGAACCTGAAACCTACAAATTAGAAGTTTGTTGCTCTATCCAGTTGAGCTAAGGGCGCAATGGTAGGACGAGCGGGATTCGAACCCGCACTTGTCAGATTTTAAGTCTGATGCCTCTACCGATTGGGCTACCGTCCCGCATTACTTAATGCCTCAGTCAACAAGGAGTTCAGGAGTTTTAGATTCTTCTTTACTCAAGCCAAGAAGTTCTTTCAACTCCGTAATAGCTGTATCCATCTCCTCTTTCTGCTCAAGCATTTTCCCCATCTGGTCTTCCATCTGGGTAATCCCAGATTCAACCTGACTAAGACCCTGCTCTGCTCCTTCTAACATCCGTGCCAAATACTTTTCATTGATTTCATTCATAATAGTTTCCTTTTTTTTCGTTTCTGTGTGGTAGGGCGAGAAGGAATTGCACCTTCTATCGCTGACATATAAGATCAGAGCATTTACTAAGTATGCTACCGCCCCATACGGAGTATTATAGCGGAGTAGAACTAGTTCTCAAGAAGAAGATACATTATATTTTTTAGTATCTATGATCTTGACCTCGCCCTTGACAATCCTAGACATAAAGTAGTCTCCGTCCTTCTTAGGAACTAATCTATTCAGAACAGCATCGGCAATCTTATCAGTAATATTATTCTTGATAAACCTTGCAATGTTTCTGGCTCCGTACTCAGCGGAGTAACCCTTCTCTACTACGAAATCGACAAGCGGCTTCGTTACTTTGATGGGTAACATACCTAGTTGGATCTCAGCAATCTTCTTAACCTCTACTTTATTAAGAGAGGAGAACAAAACGATCTCATCAATTCGGTTCAGAAACTCAGGATTAAAGTGTTTTTTAACTGACTCTGTGATAATAGTGTCTGTAATATCCTGCGTGATCTCTGGCGACTTAGCGAAACCTACGGGGTTCCTGTTAATCTCTCCCACTCCTTGATTGGAGGTGAAGATGAAGATTGATTCTGAGAAGTCTAAGATCTGTCCCATATTATCTGTGCAAGTGCCATCGTCTAGCAGGGACAGGAGGAAGTCGTACAGCTTGTGGTGGGCCTTCTCAATCTCATCGAACAAGAACACCCATCTATTGGACTGCTCTGCTTTCTCGGCTAGGAGGCTCTTCTCCGTGTGTCCTACATAGCCTGGGGGAGAACCAATCAGCTTGGCATACTCATGTCCCCCTGCATACTCAGCACAGTTGATCTTATAGAAATTACCACTAAACTTCTCTCCAAGCAGCTTACCTACTTGTGTCTTGCCAACTCCTGTAGGGCCAACAAACAAAAAGGATGAGTGCCCAGCTAAACCAGAAGCCATAAGTTTAAGAGACTTCACCACCGAGTCCAAAGCATTTCTTTGTCCAATGATATTCTCTTTGAGATAGTCCTCTAGTTCCCTAATCTGCTCAATAGAAGTTATGGTGACACTAGAGCCCTCTTCATGCTTTAGGTTGATCTGATCTTTGAGATGCTTTATAAATCTCTTTTGAACACCCGCCATGAAGGTGTCTGTATTCAAATCTGTGCAAATGAATTCCAGGGTGAAGGGAGGATATAACTCTGTGATAGCGTTATATGCGGCATCAACAGCATCTATCAATTCTTGAACATCATCAGTTCCTAGCATATCAAAGAAGGCATCAGCATCAATCAAAAACTTCTTAACGATAAAGCTTTTGTAATCCTCCACCTTAATAGGCTTCACTTCTTTGAGAATTTTGTTTCTAAGGGAAGTATAAAGTTTCTGCTCCTCGGCTAAAGAGTACCCTTTTACAAAGAGTACTAGGTTTAGTTCGGAACATACAACACGATAGGTTTTTTGCTTACTCATTTAGTAGGTTATCTAACTCGTTAAATACCGAGTTACCTGCACCTTTCGATGCTTTAGTTTTTGGGTCTGAAGTCGTTTCTTCCATCTTGATTACAAGATTGAGAATTTTTACCACATTGTTTTTAGATGCCTGGGCAACCTTGAGTGCGTCAACCATTAAGGTCTTAGCAGCAGCATCTTGTGGGTTTTCGTCTACCATAGCTCTAAAGAATCTATGGGCTTCTAAGGCTAAGGTTCTATCCTCTCCAGCCTCGTCAATAAGTTTTTTTGCAATCCTCTGGACCCTAGCGGGGCCAAGAATCGAATTTTTGGGAATGTAAGTTGTGGGCATAATTGTTCTCCTCTTTAGTATCTAGGGCATTTGAGATCTTTTTTTGAACATACCATGTCACTAAATCGTCCCACTCCCCATAAGTGAAGGGATATCCAAAGGGCTTCCACGACATTTCTAGGTCACTTATCATCAGGATCCCCTAGAATTTCAATATGGGCGATATGAGCTTCTTTTAACGCAATACCTAGAGGAAGATCGAAAGAGGTTTTAGTTTCCCTAATTCCTTGAATGATATCAAGCTTCTGTGGATATTCCATCTCTAACTCAAGGTGAACCTTAACAGTTCTAGTAATTAAGTCTCTACGGCGATTCTTTGCCGTAAAATCCATCTTCACTCTATCTTCTGATTTTTTCTCTCCCCAAATCCAACTCATTTTATTGTTCCTGTATAATGTATAACAAGGGCGTATCTAGTGCCCTCTGTGACTGGTGCTATCTTATGTTGCGTAAACCCATCCCAAGAAAGGGAAGAACCTCGCTCACGCTCTATTATAGTGGGTTGGGCCTTAGAGTCGAATAGAATCGTCTCACCTCCTCGGAAAGTATCATTAAGCAGGAGACAAGTGGTTGCGACTATAGGAGGGCGAATACCATTAGGGCCAGAGTCCCAGTCACAATGAGGATAAAAATGTCCTCCCTCTTCGTACTTAAGAATCCAAAAACCATGATGCCCTGTAACTATATCACAGACATTATTTCCAAAGTTCCAGTTTGCGTGTCTTAAAAAGCTCTCACCAATACCGAATAGGTCTGCTAGTACCTCTGTAACTCTCTCATCATTAGGAGAACGGACTTTAGAAAAAGGGTTAGCAATCTGATACTCTAAGCATTCAGGATTATTAGACCAATCAGATCGTTTCCCTCTCTCATCAACTAAAGCTATTAGTTTATCTGACAACTCATCAGAAATAACTTTTTTAGCCGTAATATAAGTTGCCCCTGAGTTGTGTGTTTTAACGCTTTCCATTTGTAAATTTCTCAAACCCAGTATCATCGAGTTCGTACCACTCGTCTAAATCCTCTGGGCTATCCTTTGAACTATCATAGGATGCGTTATCGTAGGCTTTACGGATTTTTCGGTTATTCTTTTTGTTTTTCTTAAACAGTTCTTTCTTAGAACCTGCACCATCTGAATATTTTTCTTTCATGAGAAAATGCCGTAAATATCTTCGTCATCATCACCATCATCATCAAAGTTATTCACTTCAAAGACACGGCCCACTTGTGCAAATGCTTGAGCCACTTCACCTTTTACTGGAAAGGATAGGGAGACACACTCAAGGTCAGCATCCCAATACATCTTGGCACAGGTGGAGTCTTCTTCCATCATATCATAAACTAGGTTGTATAAGCAACAGTTCTTGTAGTAATTTAAAAATTCTGTATCAGTAGCGTTGAACTTTATTTCTTTCCTGGGTCTATTCATGTAAAATCCCATCTGTGAGACTGTAACATATAGTCCGTTCTCGTCTACTAGGAAGGGCTCTCTATGATCGTAATCTTTTTTTCGCATAATAAGGTATAGCGAGGAAGAGGAGATTAGGGGATAACCCCCCCTCCCTCTAAGGATTAGTTGAGAGCTACGCTCTCACTATATGTAGAGGCCAAGTCCCAAAGCTGAGAGTTCAAATTCACATCTTTTTGAATATTAGAGATTGGCCGCACCATTCTATTTGTCATACCGTTGCGGAAGCCTCCTCGCAGGAGGTTTTCTTGTGCTACATTGAATGTAGTCCAAAGATCAGTTTTTTGATCTTCTACTCGCCTAGGGGTAGCAATGTCAGTAACAATTCCCTCATCAGGCGCATCGAAGCGAAGTCTAGCAGCATCAGTAAAGAAGTCTTTACGACTGCGTTGAGTCATTTCAGTCTCTTGCCAGCTATCAATCTTGCTTGCAATTCGGGACGAGTCCAGAATAAGTTGCTTAGAGGCTTTTACAACCTGCTCAGGCTTAAATCCGATGTGGCGAATATGAACCTTACCGAAGTCCGATTCAGAGATCACCATTCCGTTAGAGCAAACCATGCGGAAGATTCCACCTTGGAGAGTATACCCACCAAGACCATTGTGTGCATTAATAAGCAGCATCTCAGGGAAAGAGTCTCCCACACCAAAAGACTGCATATCCATGTCTTCATGGCGAAGACGGATAATATGCTTGGCGTGATCCTGACTCCACTTCCTAGCTTGGACCTGTTGGGCCTTCCAAGCAGTCCAGCCCTCGTCCTGAAGGATCTCAAGGATATCAGTAGTGGGGAGGAAGGTGTAGCGTCCAGAGACTTTACCCTCCTCTGGTGCTGTTGCAAAAGCGGCAGGGGCGTAAGTTCGTAGTAGTTCTTCGTTTTTAATTACCATCAGTTTGTACCTCCTAAGTACATTTCAGAAAAAGCTTGTTCACGGGTGAGTTCACGGGACTTCTGCTCTTTGGTCATGCGGAATCGCTTACCAGTCTGGGCAGTATAGTCCTCAATGGACTCGTAAAGGTTGGGGAAATGATCCCTGCTGGGATCGGGTTTAATAGTTTCAGTTTGCATAATAGGTTTCCTTATTTTAGGGCTAGAGACTTTGCGGCCATACACCCCATCAAAAGCTCCATTGATTAGGCTAGATAGTTCTTCGTAAAATTTGTCATCAATCATGGTGGACTCCTTTGGTCTCCCTCTATTATACCCCCTCGCAGATTATTTACAAGCCTAAATCCCGAATAATTTGCGAATATCGGCAAAACCCTGCTCCTCTGGGTCCACAAGCTGGGCTTGGAACTCTTTTGATTGAAATTTTTTCTCCTTACCTACTACAGTATACCATGCGCCACTCCTAGTAACGAGCCCCTCACCCTCTAACTGCTTCAAGACCCCACCATAGGGGTTCAGCCCATCAGCCCACATCAACTCAAACTCGCACTCTCCGAAGGGGATGGAGCATTTGTTTTTTGTGTTACGCACCTTGCCTTGAATCCCGATAACATTCTTATGCTCGTTCTTAATGAGGTCGCTGGTTTTATTAGAGATACACTTTAAATTTACGCCCAAGTAGTACTCTAATGATTTTCCACCTGCTGCTGCGGTATCAGGCGAACCATACATTACACCAATTTTATTTCTAATTTGGTTAATAATAACTAAAGCAACTTTATGCTTCCTCATCAAGGGGTTCATCTTACGCAAACAAGCACCAGTAGACTTAGCTCTAATGGCTCCCTGCATATTGTTACCCTCATAGTTATCTGCTTCGTACTCTGCTTTTGAGGGAGACACAGCAATACTATCGTAGGCAACTACAATAGGGGTATCCTTATCTGTCTCCCTAATGGCGAGTACTGTGTCTTCGATAACTTGGAAGCACTCCTCCAATGTTTCAGGAGTGGAGTAGATCAGCTTCTTGGGATCAATTCCAAGATGCGTAGCGAACTCAGGATTGTACGCATTCTCTGAATCAACAAGCATGGTGTAATGTCCTGCTGCTTGTGCTTCCTTCAGAATGTGTGTGGCAAACACAGTCTTAGCTGTGCTGGACTCCCCAATAAATTGAGTGATCATTCCAATTGGAATGCCCTTAGTGAAATCACCTGAAATGATTTTGTTTAGTGCATAGCTGCCTGTAGAAACAAAGCCCATGTTGGGCACCTGTTCTGACAACAATCCTGCGTTTTTAAGTCTCTTTAATACTGTGTTATCCATACACTATTATAGTTGTTGACTTTTTGGTAGTGCGTTAATCCTTGACTTTTTGGTTGTTAATGCCAGCCTGGATTGTGGACTCCACCACCCTCAATTTTAAATGATGGTGGGTTGCCTCCCATGTAACGAAACATAGTTGTCTCTTTATCTTGCTCAGGGTCACACTTGGGACAATTCGGAACAGGGGAACTAGCGTTCTCCGTCATTGTTTCAAAGGTTTCAAACCTACCTGAGCAGTCCGTACATTCGTATTCGTATAGAGGCATCAGCGATTATCTCCTGATCCTTGTAACTCTCCGCGCTCTTGTCTACTTTTAAGCTTCTCTAAGTTATCTTCAACTATGGTAGAAAGAGACACATCAAGTTCAGAAGCTAAGGCAGAGATATACCAGAGAACATCCCCAAGCTCCTTACTAAGCTCTACAGCATCTTCTTTAGTTACAACCCCCATCTTGTCTCGCATGATCTTCTTGATCTTCTCACAGACCTCTCCTGCTTCTCCTGCAAGACCTAAGGCTGGGTAGTAGAGATTGTCTCCCTTATCAGGGTATATTGCTGTCTCTTGTGATTTATACTGGTACACATCAAAATGGTAATATTCGCTCATGGTATATTATAGTCTAGCTGCTACCATCTCTTCAATCATACCTTGGAAAGTATACTCAGGTTCCCACCCCAAAACTCTGCGAAGTTTAGAGGAGTCTCCTTTAAGGTCATGAAGCTCAGTAGGTCTAAAGTACTTCCTATCAATAGTTACATGGTCCTGATAATCCAACTCTACTTGTCCAAAGACTTCAGCGCATAACTCTTTAATAGAGTGGGATTCTCCCATAGCACATACAAAATCATCAGGCTCATCATGCTGTAGCATCATCCACATAGCTCTAACATAATCCTTAGCATGGCCCCAGTCTCTAGTAGCGTTTAGATTACCTAGGGCTAACTCCAACTGCTTACCTTTACGAATTTTAACTGCACCATCTACTACCTTGTTGGTAACAAAGTTTAATCCTCTCCTCGGAGACTCATGGTTAAACAGAATACCATTAGAAACAAACATATCATAGGAAGTGCGGTAAGTTCTACACAGGTTAAAAGCATACAGTTTGGCACAACCATACGGACTCACAGGGCGCATGAGAGTATCCTCTCTCCTATACCCATCAGCATCACACTCATTACCGTACATCTCAGAGGAGCCAGCCTGATACATCCTAGCGTCAGGACACATCAGCCTCATAGCTTCTAATAGATTAAGAACACCTACTGCGTCTGTATGCGTAGTGAATGCTGGTTGATCAAAGCTAATCCTAACATGGGACTGGGCTGCTAGGTTATAAATCTCATCAGGATTAACATCCTTTAAGATATGAAGTAAGGAGGGTAGGTCCGTCATGTCCCCATACACTAGATTAAGATCATCTAAGATACCTATTGCCTCTAGCCTACTGGTTTGATTCTCGGGGACGGAGTGCCTACGCAAAAGACCCCAGACTTCATATCCCTTACTCAGTAGTAGTTCCGCTAAGTAAGATCCATCCTGCCCACTAATCCCTGTTATTAGTGCTTTTTTCATTTTCTACAACTCTCATAGTTCTCTACAAACCAATCAACAGTTTGCTTGATTCCCTCCCTAAAGGGCGTGAACTTATACTTAGGAAGGAAGTTTCTTAACCTTCGGTTGGAAGTAGGCTTTTTATACTGACCGTCAGGCTTAGTACTATCAAAGATAAGCTTCCCCTCAAACCCCATAACATCAGCAATAGTCTCAACTGCTTCCCTAATACTAATCTCCTCACTAGTGGAGAGGATCACAGGTTCTTTGTCCTCATAACCCTCAAGGATTAGTTTCGTAATCTCTCCTACATCCTTTGAGAAGATAAACTCACGAAGGGGCTCACCACTACCCCATACAACTAAATCTGTGTTGTCCCTCTTTGCTAGGTAACATTTGTGAATCAATGCAGGGAGGACATGACTATTCTCTAAGTTAAAGTTATCATTGGGGCCATAAATATTAGTAGGAATGACACAAGTATAGTTTAAACCATACTGGGTTGCAATGGCCCTACTGTGAACCTCTAGCATTCTTTTTGCATGAGCATAACCGAAATTAGAATCATGAGGTTTCCCGTTATGAAGTTGATCTTCAGTAAGGGGGTATTGTGCGGAGGCTGGGAAGATGCAGGTAGACAGGAATGATACAACTTTCTTCACTCCTGTTCTTCTAGCCGCTTCAAGTACATTAGTGTTAATCATAACATTGTCACGATAGAACTCAGCCATGTGATTCATGTTAGCACCTAACCCACCAACTTTAGCAGCAGTATGAATTACTGCGTCTGGTTGGAAGTCCTCAAAATAGTAATAGGTAGCATCCCAATTTCTTAGATCTACCTGATATCTATTAGATATTACTAGGTCTGCGTTAATGGTTGATCCCACTAAACCACCTGCTCCTGTTAATAATGTTTTCATTTTGATTCGCTTATCTCCTTGGAGTATGTGTAGATGTGTAATTGCTCTCCCTCTAAATAAACGCTGTCTTTTACTTTAGGATAAAGCCTTTTTAACCAGTCGATATCCTCCCCAACATGGGATCCTGGCATAAATACACCAAAGCGGAAGTGTTCAGACTTTGCTAACTCGGACCTCCAAACACACCAATGGTAGGGGGGTCGAAGAATATCTTTATATGCTCCTGTAGTTGGATCAAGAATAGCGTCTTGGTGAGGGTTTCCCATCTTTGCAAAAACTTTAGCTGGAATACCATCAAGGTAACATTGTTGGTCGAAAGATATGACATCCACCATCGGGTTTTTTTCTATGGCATCTGTGATCTTTTCAATATAGGAATTAGCCACATCATCATCATCATCTATCCAAGTTAAATGTGTCCCTCTAGCTAAAGCTAACATAGCATTTCTCTTATCAGAAACATTGTACGACTTGTTATCCATTAAGGATAGTATCTCTACATCCTGCCTGTTCCCAATTTGCTTCTCTAAATTAGACATTAGCTTTTCCAAAAATCTAATTCTACTAGGTATAGATAAAATCAGGATGCTTAGTTTGATGTTTTGTTTTGCCATATTAGTTCCGAAATATTAACTGCATTATTTTGTCTCAACCTATCCAATGTTTCAGATAGCTTCTCAGTGAAAAGTTTAGCTCTGTAGCTTTGGTAATTCCTCTCTACATCAAGAACAACCTCATTCATATCCTCAAGGCTTGACCAAACAATACTATCTGAATAAGGGATATGTTCTTTTAACGGAGAGTCCTCAGAAACCACAACCACACCCTGGGATAATGCAGGTAATACCCTTAATTCCTCAAAGGTGTGGTGATGATCGGTCTGGTGGATATTAACCATGATTGCTTTATTATAGTATAGCTCGGCCAATTTAGCAGGACAAAACACTCCAGAGATATTTTCTATCCCTGTAGATTTGTGAAACACCTCTCTCCTAAAGCTACTTCCTAAAGAGAAGAGCGTAAATACTCCTGATCTTTCATTATTTTCTAATCTATCTGTCTCGTAAATAAGAGGGGCGATATATCTACATTTTTTTGCGAACTGAGCAATTTCCTCATTAGAGCAGGTATGCATATTAATAATGTTTGGGATGCTATATTCAATTACCCCATCTAAACTTTTATAATAATCAAACTTGTCTATCCTCACAAGATAAGTTTCTTTATCATCCTTGGTTAGAGTACTACCCATAATAGGTTCAGAAACCGATCTACCTCCTGACTTGACTAGGGTATGTTCTGGTTGAATATCTAATCTAACCACAGGATTGTTATTGTCAAAAGTATAGTGATAGGGTCCTATAATTATATTAATCTTATTGGAACACTCTTTCATAGCCTCTACTAAGAGTCTACAGCAATATAAATAGTACTCCCCCGTATAAACCCCTGGAGTATTTTCATAACATAAGGTGCTTCCATTACAAATTATTGTGTGTAACATTTTTCAAAAATCTCAGGGGCGCAATGAGGTTCCATATATGGATGTTGACCCTGAATTATCTCCCTACTCTCTTTAAAAAGAATATCCTTTCTTTCATACTGTTGGTTTACCCAAAACTCATTAGAGCATAGTCGCTCTATGAAAGTGAATCCATTAGTACTAAGAATATCCCTACACGCTGAGTCCTTCTCTAAATTAGTCCCGTCTAGCTCTACGCAAATAATATACACTGGAATATCCCAATTCATGGACTCTAACACCTCTTGCTCTCCTCCCTCAACATCCAAAAAAAACATATCTAAGTATTTACAGGAAGCATCTTCTAATATGGAGGAGAGCGTTGTACTAGGAACTTCATACTTCTGGGAAGTACTATGATTGGCCTTTAGCATAGTATCCGATATTGTTTCTGCGACTCCAGCGGTGGGCTCATCTCCAAGAAATTCTACTGTTCCTATAGTTTTTTTAACTGCCATATTATAGCACTTATTTTTTGGCCTGTGATAAGATAAATGTTTAAAAATTTTAGGGATGGGTTCAATCAAAATACCTCTAAAGGTTAACTCATCCTCAAAAAACTTCGTATTAGAATATACATTACCATCCCAAGCCCCCAACTCTAAGTAAGTTCCATCCGAACGATGTTGATTTATCAGATTTTTGAAGATGTAAAAATCTTCCCCCTGCTGACTATAGAATGTTCTCAAAATGCTCTCTCCCAAAAGTTGTAAGTTTTGTAATCATCAGGGGTTCCCCAACAAGCGTAATGGTCTGCCTCAAACACTTTAACCTTGTAGTTACTTTTTACAAGTTGATGAGCAACGCTATCCATACAAAGCTCTCCTGTTGGTCTTATATTCTGATCACGATTTTTAGAAAGACCTTCTAGAAGATACTTAGCTTTTCTAAAATACATGATCCCAATACTTACGGGGGTGGTTTTTAAATCACTATCAGGTTTCTCCTTGTAAACCATATCGAGTAAGTAGTTATCCTCATCAACATATGCCCAAGTATACATGGCTGGATTTACCTCGGTTGATTGGCTACCTCTAATGACCCAAAAGATAACATCATTATCTTCATCAGCAATCATCCTCAAAAATCTCTCCTCATCGTAGGAAACCCCATTATCACAGGGAGAAATCATAATGGGTGTGTCCTCGTCAATAAGATCAATCCCTAACTCGCAAGACTCCGCAAATCCCTCAGTAACAAAATCAATACTTCTAACCTTTGCTTTGGGATAATAACTCTTAATTAACTCATCAGCATTATGTTCTTTTGAACAGATAAAAACATTATTAGTATGCTTCGGTAAGCAGTCTACAACTCCAGCAAACATAGGTGAATCACCAATAGGGAGTAGGGGTTTAGGTAGTTCATATCCTTCCTTGGCAAACCTACTCCCCTTACCACACATGGGAACAATTACCGTGAAGTCTTGCTCTGATGCCTTATCAACCGACTTTTGATTGAAGTAGTTTAACCATTGCTTATAAATTTCTAAGTCTTCTGGTGTAGCCCACAACAACATCTTATCAACCTCATGAATATACACACTCAAACTGTCTTTCACTAACAGGTTGTATGCTAAGGCAAGGAATCCATTCTGGTCTGGAGCTTGGGTAGCAGCCTCCATGTATTTTTTTAGAATGCTTCCAGTTTTAAAGTAGAATACATCGCTAGAAACAAACTCGGACTTCCTGCTTTCTGTAAAGGGCTCTTTGTCTTGTACTTCCAGCAGTTTATTGTTCTCTTGTAATAAAAAAGTGTATAGATTAGTTGTCCCTAACATATGGGGATGGAACTCTCTATAGCCAGTCATAGCACCATCAAAGTTCCCACTCCTAATCTTTTCTAAAAAGGAACTACACTCCCAGACCATACCATGATCACAATAACTAATTATAATCTCCTTATCATCTGATATGTATTCGGAAGCTTGTAGCACCGTGTCCATAGGACCACCGCTACTTTCTTTTATCTTAACTACTTTACCACCCAAGGAATGTAATGTATCGTATGTTTTTTGATCTTGCACATCATCCTCTTTACAAATAAATAATATATCAGTAACTCCAGGGAACTGATCAACAACATGTTGAATCATAGGCTTTCCATCTATGTCAATCAACCACTTTGGGCTGGCGTAGCCAGCGTCTGTAAACATTTCACTACTTCCCGCCATAGGGATAACTAATTGGATATTCTTCATAATAATTCTAGGGGGTAATCTGTGCAGATGGCGAAGGCTGCGTCCTTAAACTTATAACTGTGTATATCTTCAAGACCTAATAAAGGAACCACACAGTTTTGTGGTGGTTTTACAATTACATCATTTACCCATATGTGTCCTTGGCTCATGAAGCAGTATGGGTCAATGTCACTACAAAAACACCTGAACTCCTTGGCTAAGTGATGCGCTGCCTCTAAGTTCTTACAATGAACCCATAAATGATCTTTTCGGTCCAGCAGCCACTCTTTAGAGATTGTGTATTCAGGACCATCATGACCTAAAAAAAGGCCTTGAAGCCACCATACATCTACTTCGACATCAAAACCTTGTGCAAGCGCACTATTAATGTACTCTGGGCAGTTTTCTTTCTCAGGAATAGGTCCCTCAATATTTCCTCTGTGTGATATTATTCTCATAGCCTCTAAATGGTTAGGGTTGTAAGGTCAGGGTCTAAATGGTAGTGAATAGTAGCATTCTTAAATGTATGAGGTAAGATGCCTCTGGAGACTGCGTTATCATACTCATACCTAAAGGAACTTCCGAAGACCAGCACATCAATCTTAGTACATGTATCCGATACATAGACAAAGTTCTTCATAAAGGTAGTTCCCCAAGAGAAAAGAACTCTAGTTGCATTGCTTAAGTAGTTTATTACCTTAAGCTCTCCCACCTCTTTAGGTTCCACTAGCCAATACCCCATGCTGTGCGAGAACGCCTTAGCTACCTCATATTCTATAGCACCCATATTGGAAGTTACCCCAGACCCAAAATGCTTTAGGATTGATATATTATCTAAAGAAGTAGGCTTCTCTTCTTTAAGGTAATCAGAAACAAAATCTGAAATGGAGTCTCTGATAGTCTCATCCTCGAAATAGCTGTGGAGGGTGTTGGGGATCAAGGTTACAGATTTAAACTGGTATAGCACCTCTGGGTCCGCATAAAGTATGTCAGACTCATTCAGTTTTTTCTCAGATACTAAATGGTTTATGATCTCAAGGATACCAGCCTGTGTATTCTTATACAGGAGGAGTTTTTTACCTTGAAGTAATACTTTGTTATCAAAGTAATTTAGAAGGATTGATAAGATTCCAACATAGGCATGTACTCCTGTGGGGAATGCAGTTATAATAGGGATTACATCTTCTTCTACTACTACTTGCTGTGTATAACTTACTACAGGAACATCAAGGTTCCCAGAGATTAGGTAAGCATTATCATTAGATTCTTTAATGAAAAGCCTGTTACTTTCGAAGGCACATCCTCCACCATTATGGACAATGTAAAAAGCATGAGGGTAGGTGTTAATAGAAAAAGTATCTAGTTTATACATATCTAAATATGGTTACTTCATAGAACTTAGGATCAACGATATACCTACCCAACTCAACAAAGCTAAGGTCATGGGTTTTTTCAATCTCTGCGTGAGCCTTAGCCTCTCCAATTTCATATTCACCACAGTCAGCTTCAAGATAGCAGCCCCAATCATCATAAACTACCAAAGCTCCTTTGGCTAGAAGATCATGCTTGATAAGCCATTCCCATACTGTCTTAGTGGAAGAGTAGGTATCACAATCCATATGGATAAGACCTACCTTCTTCCCCTCAAGCAAAGCAACAGCATCATCAGTAAGAGAGTCCTCATAGAACCCTTCGACAAACTTAACATTACGGCCCTGGGTAAGGTGAGTAGGGATCACACCTCCAGTACTAAACTCTCCCGTATGCCAGATAGAGTTCTCGTCCTCAGTCTCTTCTGGGAGCCCTTGGAAGGAGTCAAACCCAAGGAAGTGTTCAGGTACTTCATTCTTGGAGTACGCTTCTAGCCACATAGCCATAGAGGTCCCACGACATACCCCAAACTCAAGGAAGACTTTATCAACTAGAAATGCTTTATTCTTTTCAACCAAGGCATCTCTATTCTCTCTGTGAATATCATCGTAGCTCATTTATAATTCCTCAATCCTTATACTTCTATCTTCTACGAACTGATCGTAGTATGGTTTATCACACCGTACCTCATGGAACTTTACTCCCCACCCAGACAATTGGTTTTTTGTAAATTCTGTCCAGTCTATCCCACTCCTACTCCCCCTCGCTGTCCAGAAGATAATAGTATTTCCTTCATCATATAGCTTATTAACTTTTGCTATATTCTCTGAACTAGGGATAGCTGTGTTATAATCCTTCTTGCCGTCTAAAGCAATTTCTTCCTCATAGAAACAAATCGTCTCATCAATGTCAACATATATAATCATACTAATTTTCTCCTATATTTCTCATCTTCGTGATCCATAATGCTCCTCACTTCTTTATCCGTGAGAAAATCAACCGAGTGCAGGGATTTAGATCCTATAAATATCTCCGCTGCTTTCTCACATACCTCTGTTATTATGATAGCTTCCTTGGCTGTATTTGCACAGCAAATTATCCCATGATTTTTTAATAATAATAGCTTTGGAAACTCTCCACGAAGAATCATATATTCTCCAACCGCATCCTGTATTTCTTGTGTTAGTTCCAGTCCAGGGGTAGCGTAGGGAACCACACACGCTTCCTCCCCGTTAAACACTACCTGATCAGGAAATAACCGCTTAGTAGCAAACTCATGTATTAAGTTATCAGTACATAGAATCTTTAGAGTGTTTGTTGGGTGGGTGTGGGCGATTATTTGATAAGTAGAGTTCTTAAATATCCACGAATGAAAGCTCCACTCCATACTAGGTCTATTGACCTCTCCCTCCATAGGATCTCCATCTAAGGTACACGCAACACATGAATCCTCATCCATATATTTTAGAGAAACTCCACTAGCCTTGATCCTAAACCCATCAGCAGTTCGTTTTGAGATATTTCCCTCTGTACCTACGACAAATCTGGACAACTCCTCACCTAAATTTTTTAGTTCCCACTTCATATTGCTATCATATCCTGAATACAAAGCATAACATAATCATAGTAATAATTCTTGTCTAATTTCTTATAGTTTTTTATACTAATCTGTGTGTAACCTTCTCTGCTTGAAATAGGATGGTCTGTACTCACTCCAATATCCTTAAACTTTCTAACAATAGTAGTGGTATCATAAGGTTCTTTTATAAATAATTCTAGTCTCCTACCGATACCCTTCACAGAATCAATACGGTCTGTATCTTTCTCATTACAAAAATTAACTATGATGTCCGCCTGTTCAATAAGGGGTTGGAGATACTTTGTATAATCCTCTTTACGGCGAAGTATTTGATCTTTTACTGTTTTAGTGGAGTGTCCTCGTTTACTGGTATCCCTGGAAATCTTCCATTGAGTCTTCAGATCATCAGCAGTGTCCATAAAGATTTTCAAAATAAACATATCCTCAGGACAATAAAAAGTATGAAGGCCACATAGTATAATGTTCTCACAGGATCTTATCTCTTTAGCCTCTGTAAACTTCCCCGTTTTATGGTCGTAGTCTCTACAGAAAATGTCATTTCCTGCTTTCAATTCCACAGCATCATTAATCATCCATGATATATGATTAGCGGAGGTATTCAAATGAGTAAACTTATCCCAATGCGTGTCTCCTCGTTCCCATTTATGATACCTATCACACTCATGGATAGTAGAATTAGTTAGGTAGTTATCGAGGATAGCAGCCATAGTTGTTTTTCCACTTCCAGAGTCCCCACAAATAGCAAACATTCTAGGCATGAATTATCCTCTGTAATGATCATTTTTGTTTTCCTTGTGTGGAACAAAAATGATAGGTTGTGCGGTATCTTTATCTACTGTATTCTCATTCTTCTGTTGAACTTTCTTAACAAAGTAAGAGGTTGATGGGGCAAAAACATTAACATTCCAGGTATCGTAATGCCTAACTGGTAGATCTGATTGGTTGCCATCAATATCACCACAATCATTGTGTTCATTTAATTCCCAAAGGATCCTTGCCAAATATCTTTCTCCAGCGCAACTTTCCCAGCGACTAATAACTTTGATTTGGTCTAGGTAGTTGTAAAGTTGTTCAATCTTAGTTTTTTCGACAATAAAGCTACTACACCAACAGAAGTTAACTTTATCCCAACTATCGTTAAGACCAAGTTTTGTCATAACGGGAATCACAACATCAGTAATCTCCCCATCTGCGTACATGGAGTTTATCGGTCTTGCAAAGCACAACTCATCCTTCATAGCTTTGAAGTTGTATTTATTCTTGAGTACAAAATTATCCTGCGTAAATACAAAATATTCATAATCATTATTAAGATTATTATCTAAGATGTACTTTAAACCAACTCGATAAGCCCCTAGTTCAAACTTTGAGTCGCTGTTATTATCCAAAAGAACAACATTCTCTAAGTTTTCAAGCTGGGAAAATATATCATCTTTATACTTTGAATTGTTATCAACAACAACGGTCAACGCTTCTGGATACAACTCTTGGATATTATCAATATAATATTTTAAGTAAGATTCGTATCCTCTGAAATACTTATGTGCAATAATAAAACAGATGTTATTCATAGTTTATCCCTATTTTCCCAGTAGAACGATTCGGTAGTGTGGAGGGGAGGAGTTGGACTATCACACACTACTCTCCTATTCATTATACCGTAGTTCTCTCCGATCCCCTCGTCTATTCTATATTTCTTAGAGAACGCAAAATCAAAATTAAACTGAGAGTACTTTCCGTTTGTTTTTCTCATCCCCTCTAAACAATCCGTATGATCAACATGATTAATTACGCCTGGAAGGTTTATATTAGCTACAATCTGACCCCCTGTTTTGCTTCCTAACCTCCACTCAAAATCCCCATCCTCTTCCCCAATTCCTAAGTACCTCTCATCAAACCAACCTATATCGTTTACAAGCCTCCTATCGAAGAGGGCATGACTCCAACTACCGTTTATCTTAAATAGTTGGGCCTGGGGGATAACACTTTCCAGGGCCTGGAAAAAGGTATCATCCGTTATGGTAATATCATCATTTAATAATAAGACCTGATGATTGCTAGAATCAATTAGCAGGTTATTCCACATCTTAGTAAGACCTCGAAAGGTTGGGTACATAGTGACAAAGGTATTGCTCTTGGTAGAAATGTATTCAAAAAATTCCCTCCTGAAGTCCTCGTCATAACCCTCAGTATTTTCCCCATTAACGCAGACTAATACTTCAATGTCAGGTCTGAGTTCTTTGATTTGATCTAACAATGGTTTAAACCATTTTTCAAACCTATGCTTATAGGTCGTAATCCCTATAGAATATTTCATTTATACATATCCCGCATAAGCGTATCTTGCCTAATATGCTCTGGCATACCAGCAGGGTTGGTGCTGACCCCTTCAGGGTTCCTGTAATAGCTGCCTACAGGTTCAACCACCTTGAAAAACTCTCTACCCTTTTTAGACATTCTCAGCCACATCTCGTAATCACCAGAGATGGAAAAGGAAGGATCAAATAAACCATCTTCAACCAAGCTTGATCTCTTCACCATTGGGAATGGACCTCCTATGCACATTTTCAACAAGGTTTCATGGCTATACTCGGGCCATTGATTTATGCCTGTAATCCTCTGATGATCTGCGTCCTCACAAACAACACAACTTCCGTAAAATATATCCACAGAAGGGTTAACCTTAGCGTAATTTAAGTAAGTTAGCAGACCTGTGGGGTAAAGCCTATCGTCAGTATTCAAATTAAGGATGTATGGAGTCTTTGCTATCTTTATAGCATCATTCCAGGCTTCATAAACGGTAATCCTCTTTTCAGATTCAACAACCGTCTTATTGATCCCTTCCCTGAATTGAACATCCTTTATAGTCTGTAAAGAGCCATCTGTTGAGTTGGCATCTACAAAAATAATATCAAACTCGGCTAAAAGTTGATTATTAATGTTGCGTAAATAGCCATCAATCCATTTAGCGGAATTATAATTCGAACAAATAACTGTTACTGATGCAGTACTTTTTTCCATTTTTCTAAAATCTCCTCTTTTTCCAAAATCTCTTGTCCATTACTGGTCCCATTGAAGGGTATCCCAGAGAGCCTACACTCGGCCTCTACGAGCCCGTAGGTTTCACTAAGGGAGGAATGGTAGACTTCGCTTACTTGCCCGTACAGAGCCTCTCGCTCGTCCTCATGCCCCATCATAACAGCCTTGCCTGATCTCACTAATTTAGCCACTGTCTTATTATAATAGGGAGTATCATTTAGCTCTCCAAAAAGAAGTACTTTCTTGTAACCATCCTTCAACGCTCTTTTGATAGATTTGTGAGTTTGCTTATTATAATCAATGCTGCCTATCACTCCTGCGACCTTATTATTGGGATTCTCCCATTCTACCTTATTGACTGCGGGAGGAATAATTACAGAGGGGTGATCAACCCCCTGCCACTCCTTTTGAAGATTACTTACAAATACGATTAAATCGTACTGCGCCAGAGGAACCTGTTTAAGTGGAAAGACCTCTTTTTCGTGACAATACAGAATATGCTGTTTAACTTTAACTTCATCAGGGACATTAATGTAATGGCTAATCAAAATATCGTCAGGCCCTAAAATGCACTTATCTAAGGAATCTGATTTACACTTATCCAGATGCCAATCGTGAGGGCCATAAAAGGTGCAATCATACCCATTGTCATTTAACAAATTAGTTAGATTTATGTGAGCTACAGTCCCGCCCCCAGGCCGAGTCCACGAACTTACTAGTTTAACCTTGGACTTTGACACTCATCAACTCCTCGTACAAGTTAAGCCTTTGAATAGCAACCTTGTTCATGTCAAAGTTTTCTTCCGTAATCTTGTGAAGGTTCTCACCCATACGCTTCACAAGCCCTGGATCATTAGCGCATTTTGAGAGGATTCGTACCCACTCAGTAATAGGCTTCGTGTGATCAATCAAGAACCCAGTCTCACCATCCACAATCCACTCATCATAACTACCTACATTCGATGCTACCAGAGGGATTTTGTACCTTCCACACTCTGCTACCTTAATCTCTGATTTAGAATCATTAAAAGCATTCATCTCTAGAGGAGCAAGGGCAACATCCATAATCGTGAACATTTGTCCATAACGGTCAGGTTGCTGGGCATAGTGAATATTCCAGTTCTTACCTCCCTTGAATCCTCTAAGGATAATCTCCCTGTACTTTTTCCAGACATCATACTGCCAGTCTCCAGGAGGAGTGTTGGGAGGTGGGTGCCCAAAGAAGTCCCAACAGATATTCTCTCTACCAGCCCTACCATTAACCATGTGAGGAACACCAGAGAAGTACCTCAAGTCCTGCTCATGGTGAATACCTCCTACCCAACCGAAGCGAGTGTACTTCTTCTTGGGTGGGGCCATCTTAGGCATATTCCAACAAGGTAGGTTGTAATCAATGCTATTTTTTACAACCGCAAGCGCATTACCTTGTCCCATAAAAGGTTTAACTCTCTCAGCAAACTTCCTCTGTGTTACTGTAACAAGGTCAGAGTGAGAGTAGATGAACTTAGTGATCTCCTCCAATCCCTTCTCCTTATACACGCTGTAAAGCCTATGCCCCTTATAAATATTGGTCAGTAGATCATCCGTATCATAGTGAACGAACTTGCCGAATTCCTTAGCCTTCCCAACGATCCTTGCCGTGTAGTTTCCCCCGAAGTTGGATAGGTTCTGGGTGAACACGATGTCAGCCCACTTCATATCAGCGAAGTCCCAATCCTGTCTCCACTTACCGTTCTTCTCGTCAATGCCGAGAGGGTTCTTGTTCCACCTGATCTCAACTCTGTCCCCGTAAAGCTCCTCAAGCTTCTTCATAGGGGAAATGATTCTATAATATGCACAGCCACCCTCGTTAGCGGGGACACAAAGTATTTTTAATTTGTTACTCATGGTATAAAAATAGGAAGACACCCAAGATAGATGCCTTCCTATAATAGTCTAATAATTAAATTGTCAAGCTTCTTCTTCTTCTTCCCACTCTTCCTCTTCAACAAACGCTGCTTCCGAAGTAGCAGACGAGTGTGTTAGTCCGAGGGCTGAGGCGATGCTGCCAACAGCCCCACCAAAGTCCACATTCTTATCAGTAGGAAGGATGGCCTTAATAGCCTTGCCATAGTGCTTACGCTTGCGTGAGCTAAAGAGAGTAACAATACCCTCCCATGCAGCTAGACCAGGGAGGAAAGCAGTAGCGATCCCGAAACCAGCGTCAATGATACCACCCAAGGCGTTTCCATCAATCTCACCCCCAACAGGGACAAAGGCAGCATTATCTTTAAGTTGATCTTTGTTTGCCAGGACAAGAGTAGTTCCTTCAGGGAACTTTTCTTTGATCGAATCAGGAAGTTGGTCGAAGGGGATGATAGCTCCCATTTCGCCTTCCACAAGTTGATCCGTTGTCGTAAATACAGTACCTTCTCCGAAGAATCCTTCAAGAGCGGCGCAGGAACCCAAGCCCATGCCAAGTGCTGTAGTAAGTAAGAGGGTTAGAATAATATTTTTCATAGTTAATTAACTTTGCAGTTTATTGAGGTAATCATTGTCGGGGACATTTACTGCCTCGTTTTGTGAAGTACCTTGAACAGTACCTTGTACCGCAGTACTAGTTAGTAGAGCCGCAGCATTTTTAACATCTTCATAATCTTCAAGCTTAACAAGCTCATGGATGTTATGAAGCGTATCCATACTCGTTGCAATTTCGGACTTACTTCCGAGAGGGGAAGACTTGGGACGAGGGGCAGACTGGTCATACTTGGGCCATTGTCCTTCCATCTCTTTCACGATCTTGAAATCGTGACCAGCTTCGATATCAGTAATATCACCGAAGTCCTCATCAAGCATTGCACCGATAATCTTCTTGAAAAGAATCACACCGATGGAAAGAATCTTAACCTCACCACTCTCACGATCAAGAATGTTCATGTAGTAACGGGCACGGGGCTTGATCTGGCGAGCAAGATCCTCGTCCTCCTTACGACCCGTTTTCCACAGGGCGTAGTAAAGATCACACATGGGACAACTTTCCCCGTGAATCTTACGACAATGGTGGTTCTTTACATTACCATCAGGGCCAGTAACCCTGTGGATTTTAGTCTCCGCATAGAACTCCTTCTCGTCATCCTTCCAGGGAAGAATCCGAACGGCATTAGTGCCTTCAGGAATTTGGTAGAACTTCTTGAGGAAGTCTGTGTTGTTACCCGATTGGGGGTTGTTAAGTTGTTCGTGCTTCAGACGAAGCGCATTAAGATCAATAGCCATAGTTAGTTTCTCCTTAGTTAGTATTGTATGATAGTAGTATCACTTGTAAAGTTTGGTCTCTTCTCGTTGATTCGCACTTACCTGCTGCAACATATCTTTCTTCTGTTCTAGGGAACGGACCAATCCCTTGAGCATTTCGTATTTAAAAACAGCATCATCTGAACGGTTCTGCAAAGCAGAGTGTGTATCATCGCTAAGAACAATATCGTCAAGGTCTTTAGCGGTCAACTTGCTAGATGATGATGCCTTTGTAGTCTTCCTAAGAGTGGCTGCAAAATGAGAGATGTTTAGATTGCACTCATTCATTTGCCTCTTAGCCATGCTCATCAAACCATGATAGTAGGAGTAAATTGATGCTTGTCGAAACATCTCATCTTCTACCGCTTGGTCATTAAAGCTAACCAAAGCATCGCTGATGTCTTTGTAGTTCTCCCATGTGAAATCATCGAGAGTTTTAATTAGTTCATTCATATTAGTACCCAGTATTTGGGGGTGTAGGTTTACTTGTCTTACTATTAGAGGCGGGTGATCCAGATCCTTTAAGTATATTCGTTAAAAATTTTGGATCTTTAATCTGCTCTGAGCTATTGGGGGTCTTGGGTGGGTTTAAGTCTGGGGTTGGGAAGATACTCTTGTACTCTGCGGGAGTAATTAGGGTATAGGAACCGAACTGATCTAAAGCCACATAATCTCCAGGAGATCCTCTCCTAGCTGTTTTTTTGGGATCAAAAACTCCTTGCTTAACTAAACCAAAAGGGTCGCTCATAAGATAATACGACCGCCCCTCAAAAGTTGCGATTGGATTTACAGGAAGTATAAATCCCCATAACCCATTCTTATAGAGGGACAAAGAGTTTAGGGGTTTGTCCTGTCTAAATAAAATATCATTCAGATGCATGTCTTTCATAAAAAATCTCCTGTATTATTTAGGGCTGTCGAAAATAAACATAAAGAGTTCTTTATTAAGAGTAGCTAATTGCTGAATCATATTTGATGTGATAGTAGTGAGAAATTCATTCCCTATCTGAGGCATCTCATCATCATCCCCTAAGCCATACATCTCATACCCAATGTGACAGATTTCGTGCAGGAGAGTCCCTCTATAGTCTGCCTCGCATTGGTTAGGATCAATAATGAGGAGGGACAGGGGGAATTCCACACACCCATACAGGTTATCCTTCGTTAGCGGTTTCTGTAGAATGGTAAAGGTTTTGATTCCCGTGTGAACCTCTAAAGGGTGTACTGGGTAATCCTTTTTATGAAGTAGGGACATCAGGAATCATCTCCTGCAAATACTGCATCCCCTTCTGTCATGCGAAGGATATTATAATCTACATCCATAGGTACGATGAACCTGGGCCTACCATTCCTAGACTTAATAACATAGGCTCTCATCTTTCCCTCATCAAACTCTTCCTCGGATTGGTTCAGAGACATAGCAAAATCACAGGTTCTAATCTTACCATAGGAGTCTCCAAGTTCTGCATCTGTAATAATCTTCACCATCCTGCCCTGTCTGTTAGTCTGAGTGGCAGTCCAGACTAGGAAGTTGTACTCCATAGCAACCCCCCTAAGCTCCTCTGCGGTCTTCTGTTGAGCGTGATACTCCTGCTGGATGTCCCTAGTCGGACGCAGTAGTTCAAGGTAGTCCACGATTAGGAGGTCAGGCTCAAACTCATCATAATTCTTCAACTGAACCAGTAGGTTACGAATGGTATTAATTGTTGCCTGACCTGTAGGGAACTCCTTAATAACCAATTGGCTACCTGGGAACTCCGTCTGGAACAACTCCAGCCTCTCCTTCACGGTGAGTTGGTTGGAAGGATCCTTCAGCTTAAACTGAGGCACCAAGGTCATAACAGAATCAAACCGCTGGGCGATCTTATCCTCACTCATCTCTAGAGAGATGTACAAGACCTTCCTACCCTCAATCATTGATTGCACTCCTTGATTGACAAGATACAAGGATTTGCCTACCCCAGGAGGGGCAACAACCATTGCCATCTCTTTGGCACCCAAGCCACCTTCCAGGGATTTATTGATTGAGGGCAGGACTGTCTTGTACTTAACCTCATTTTTCTTATTGAAGATGCGATCCCAACGACCAGTAAGATCAGTAAAGTAATCCTGACCCGTATCTACATCCCGATTAATAAGGAGAGCTTTGCGAACCAAGGCTTCCACCTCATCAATCCTGTTCTCCTTAATTAGTGAAATGCTATCAGCAATCGCTGCTTTCATAGCTTCCTTTTTTGCAAACCCCTCTACGAGGTCTAGCATATACTCCGTGTTGCCTACTGTGGAAGTGTCTACATTATTAATGTATGCAAGCTCATCCTCATAGTCGGAGGCATTCTCCCTAGAGCCAAGCTTAGGCTTGATGTCTTGAATGATAAAATCATCAGTCGGGAGCTTACCATACTTCTCATAATGAGCCTTGACATTGCCAAAGATCTTAGCATGGGAAGGGTACTCAAAGTAATCTGGCTGAACCAGATTAATAATTTGTAGATAAAAGTCTTTGTTGGATTTCAAGAGGTAGAGAATGCCTCTTTGAATGTTCTCGCTAAAATCGTAAGCCATATTATGTCGGTTTGTTTTTGTTGGGTTTTGTTATGTCTAGTTTCTCGCTACCTATGTCTTTGTAGCCCATCTTGTTCGCCTTATCATAGGCATCTGCGGTTAGTTTTTTAGCACTTTCTATTTTCTTTCTGGTCTGTGCCTCGCTCACCTTGTTCATCCCTCGGGATTCAGCAAACTTATCCCAGTTAATGTTAGCAGACTTGTAGCGGATAGACTCATCATCCGTAGCTTCCTTAGATTTCTTAATATTTTGGTGGAGCCACCTATTTCCTGAATCTTTATCATATCCATGCTCAAAGTGCTTCTGATACCTGCGCCTTACCGTGTGGAAATCTTGAACCCCAGGGTTATTCTGGTTTCCTGCTCCGTCATCCTTAAAGGATATAGGAACAGACTGTTGGAAATACCTATGGGATAATGCCTTACACTTAGGACATTTAGTTCTATCAGGAGCTTTCCCTACACGACACTCTCTATCCCACCAAATATTACACTCTCTACAAATCCATTCATATGCTGCCATAATTATTCCTCCCAGTTAAGGTCATCTTCCGTAGGTAACTCTTCAAAATCCTCAGGATCCACAATCCCCTCCTTCTAGGGAGCAAGCATCTCCTGCCTGGACACTAACCTCAAGTGCTTCATTAGAGGGGGCTCCCATATACTTTTGAATATTCTCTTCAGATAAGGGAATAACCTTCAAGGGTTCTCCTTCTTTTGCCCCTGCCCTGTAAACAGTAAGTCCTTTAAGATAGGGAGCGTAGTCTAGTGCAGCCTGAGAAAACTCTTCAGGCGTTGAAGTACTTGGTAGATTAATTGTTTTGGAGATGCAGGAGTCGATGAACTTCTGTACCGTAGCCTGTACTTTGATGTGGTCCTCTGGAGGTACATCATAGGCTCCAACGAATGCTGTAAGGGGTTTTCCTTGGTCATAGTATTCTCTAAATAGGGGGTCAACAACTAATTTCTCTTTCCAAATATTGTTATTCCGATAACGCCTGTTATACATAGCAGAGAAAATAGGCTCAATACCTGAACTAACCCCGTGGAGCATTGAAATAGTGCCGCAAGGAGGAATGGTAAGCATAACAGCATTGCGAATCCCGTGTCGTTTGATAAGCATTCTAATACGAGCGGGGAGAGTCTTTGCAAATTCTTCTTCAAGATATTTTTTATAATCAAACTCAGGGAAGGGAGCCTTGTCCCTTGACAGGTATATAGACATCTTGTAAGCTTCATCTCTGAAGGTACTGAATAATCTTTCTAAAAACTCTAAGCAGGACTCACTACCGTACTTTAAACCCAGTTTAATTAACATATAATGTAGTCCAGTCACACCCAAACCGATCCTGCGGGAACGCTCACCCACCAGTTTACACTCCTCCGTAGGGAATGTGTTGATGGTCAGAACATTATCTAGGAACCTAACTCCATTCCTGACAGTCTTTGCCAAGCGTTTCCAATCCAAGTCAGTACCATCATCAAGAACCATATTAGATAGATTAACATTGCCCAAGCAGCAGTTGCCATAAGAAGGAAGGGAAATTTCGCCGCACGGATTCGTTGAATCCAGTTTTTCAAAGTATGAAACATTAGTGTATTTGTTTGCTAGGTCAATATTATATATGCCAGGATCACCTGACTCAACGGAATTTTTCCAAATCAGATCCCATAGTTCTCTAGCTTTAATATCATCACGGCCCACACACACAAATGTATCCTTCCAATCTTCTTTATGGAAGTTATTAGCACGGGCTAAAGCATCCTCCTCATCTTGAGCGATTACAGAGAGGTTAGTCTCCCCATTACGAGTCATGTGATAAGAATGATACTCCTTGTTGTTGAAAGTAAAGTACCAATCTTCCCCAAGCTCAACAGCCTCAAGGAAGCGATTGGTGATAGCTACAGAGATGTTAAAGTTATTTAACTGGCCTTGGTCTAGCTTGACACTAAGGAACTCAAGCAAATCAGGATGAGTGACATTAAGAATGCCCATAAGAGCCGTGCGCCTATTTTTTCCCGCTCGTACATGTTCACCTACCTCATTAATCATTTTAAGTACAGAAACCGATCCTGGGGCTGAAGACTTTACGCTACCAATATCATCACCCTTTGGACGAATCTTGGACACATTAAACCCTACCCCTCCCCCCGCACAAGAAATCTTGTACATATCTTGAACAGTTTTACCAATTGAATCCACGCTGTCTTCAGGTACAATGACATAGCAATTAAGAAGGTTGTGATTACCTCGACTACGGCCAGCACCAAAAATAATCCTACCACCAGGAATAAGATCACCAGATCCGATGGATTCATAAAAAAGTTTTTCAATTTTCTCCTTATCCTCATCGTTCTCAGCCGATGCAACTGTCTTCGCAATCACTTTAGCCCTCTCAGACCATTTTGTTTCACCAGGGTAAGCGTATCGAGTTTCAAAAATTTCCTGTCCGATGCCTTTTAGAGTAGTATTTACCATTTTATTTTCCTGTTAGCCTAGAGAAGCCCTTGGTCTTTATTATAGTGAGGGTCTTTGAGTTATCCATCAGAGATTTGAGATAATTATTATGGGTAATTACGAACAAACTCTTCTCTTTCTTTAATTCAGACAGTAGTATGTAGAGCCCGTCCAGACCTTCTTGGTCAAGATTTTCAGCAACTTCATCGAAAAACATGATGTTTGTTTTCTGATTGTGGGAGATCTTCAAAAGCTCCTGCAACCCAAGCATCACAGACAGGCTAACCTTCCTCTTTTCCCCACCAGACAGGGAGATATAATGGATCCCTTTCTTGTTATGGGTGATGGTTTCCTTCAAACTCTCATCAAACTCAATAAAGAACTTGCCTTGTGATAGGTGGGACAGGTAGAAGTTTACCTTGGAGTTAAAATGGTCAAGCACATTCTTAATAATATACTTAACTATACCTGATTCAGAGAATGCCTTCTCCCAGAAGCGCATAATCTCGTACTTACTATTGTACTCCTGCTTAACATCATGTGCTTCTTGAATCTTAGCTAGGGTGTCCGTCTTAATAGCCTCAAAGGTTTCAGACTCCTTCTTGAGTTGGTTGTACTCAATGATTTGATAGTACTCTCTTGAACTAATAGGTACATCCTTTATCCCTTCTCGGTATCTAACCTTATCAGCTTCCTGCATAGTAACCTGATTTTCACACTCTAGTATCTCAAGCCCAAGCCTCTTAGGGTGGAAGGGTGCATCGACAGACTGACCGCACATATCACAGTAATTATTTTTCTCTGGCTCATGTAACTTAACATTTAGGCGTGAGATCCTATCTTCTAGCACAGCAATCTCCTTATTAGATGCAACTATTTTCCAATCAATGGAAGTGTTATCATTTTCTAACTGTATAACCTCAGAGATAGTTAGTGACAAGGTAGACTCATCATACTTACCCTCTACATTTTTGCGAAGCTCAGATAAGTTGTCCAGTTTTTTATCATAAGACTTGATACTCTTCTGATGCTCCTGAACGATAGCGTCCTGCTTCCTGATGGTCTGGGAGTACTGTGCTTTTAAATACTTAACCGATTCCCTAAGGGAGAACAGATCATCCAGGTTCAAGAAGTTCTTGATGATAGTTCTCTTATCCTCAGGAGTAGCGTTAATGAACTCAATGTTATTCTGCTGTCCGAAGACTGTAGACGCTAGGAACACTTTGTAGTTAGTTTGGAGAAGCTCGTTGATATATGCTTGAGTGTTCAGAGCATTATCCTTAGTGATCTCCTTGTCTCCTTTGTATAGGCGTAGGAATACAGGCTTCTTACCTCTCTCGATTACGAGGTCATCATTGACCGTAATCTTAACACTACAGTCCTTCTTAATATTATTATTAACTAGAGCCTCTTCGGTAGACTTCCTAATAGTCCTACCGAACAAACCCCAAACAACAGCTTCAACTAAAACACTTTTGCCTGAGCCATTGCTTCCACCCGTGTCTTTGTTCTGTCCTTCAATTAATACAATGCCTTTATACTTATCAAAACTTAACTTTACTTTCTTTATAGAGTAAAAGTTATTAATTTCTATCTTGTTGATTTTCATGAATAAGTTTTAATCCAGAAAGGAGATCCTCTTTATTAATCTTTGTTTTACTTGAGTTGATATAGAAATCAATTAGGTCATCGTTGAGGGCAGTTGTAAATACTCTACCATCAGTTTCAAATTCTTCCTTCTCATCTAGTAGAGGCTTGTACTTAACCTCAATAGATCCTACCTTTAGCTTATCGCACAGGTCTGCGATGCGATCTTGGTCTTCGTTGATAGTACTGATATTAATTCTTAGCAATGTAAAGTATGAGTTACCATCGTCATTGATCCAATCAAGGTTGTCCTCTACATTGTCATAGTCTACAACTAAGTGTCTCGGTCCTCCTTTAGCGGGTATTTTCTCCAACCCATGTTCGTCCAGTACCCCGTAGTAGCAATCTTTTCCAGCTTCCCCAAAGTTGGTGGTGTAGGGGGTTCCAAGGACGGAGACTGAACCATTCCTACCTTCTTTGTGAATGTGACCAAGAATTG
>Ga0210003_1000647_pt1 | contig 31476 bp, 24 predicted proteins | sample LantaG_FD_182804 | JGI IMG/M metagenome (GOLD analysis project Ga0210003, IMG submission 182804) | Deep subsurface microbial communities from Baltic Sea to uncover new lineages of life (NeLLi) - Landsort_02402 metaG (SPAdes) (version 2) | ecosystem: Environmental > Aquatic > Marine > Oceanic >... | reverse complement strand
ATCAAAGAGGATACCCTCAAGACGTTTAGCCTCTTTCATTTCAATTTCTACGTCGGAAAATCGACCCTCGCCAGGACACACTTGAACTGAATGGAGCATAACAGTAGATAGCGGGCTGGCTATACGCTTTGAACCACAGCAGAGAAGAAGGGAAGCCGCTGAGAAGGCTCTAGATGAGCAATAGGTAATAACAGTCTTACCGCTAGCCTTGAGCTGTTCAATCATGTCCACTAGGGCAAGAATCGCATAAGCGTCACCACCTCTGGAATCAATGTTCAGTATGAATTCCGACGGGTTACCAAGCTCTTTCAGTCGTTTTAATACAGAGAAACGAACTTTCTTTACAGTTCTAGACGAGATGAGACCAATTTTTATATGGCTATCATACATAACAATAGGAGGAAGAATCATTTCTTGTTGAGGACTTAGCACTGCTGGCAATAGTGATACCATGAAGTTTTCTCCTATCGGGAGTACACAATAAGTCTACTATCTATTCTAGGCTCTCTCTACGCTCTATAATTTTGTTAGGATTTTGGAGAAGGAGAATAACTGAATGGAAACAATGAAGTGGTGCAAGCACTGCGAAGTGCATCATCCGACTACTAGCGAATATTGGGAATTTAGAAAAGAGCGTCCATACCGGTGTAAAGCATGGAGACGGAAGCAATACCACGAACTAGGCGGCAAGGAGAAGGCTGCTGATAAGTGGGCCAACATTACCCCTGAAGAGATTGATCATATTAATGCTCTTAGGAAGAGACGCTATAAACGCAAGGTTGACAATACCGAAGAATAGATATATAGTTGTAGTTAACCCGATTACATACGTATAGAAGGGAATTGGTGCAATATGAAAAGAAAATTTGTCCATGACATTACTGTAAAAGCCTTTATGCCGAAAGATAGAGATGTTTCTGAAGAGGAAGAGAAGCAGCTGAGAGAAGCTCTTGGTATTTCTGAGGAAGTCAAAGACTATCAGAACCTACCAGTACAGCTAACTCTAAGTGTCGAAAGTCTTCTGTGGCAGCTTTTCATGAAGGTTGAGCCACCTAAGGCTCCTCTTAAGGTCAAGAAACATGAGCGTTGGCTGAATGACTTGGCGGATAAGCTGAACGAGATTTCCTCTCTTGAATCAGAGTTCCCTTATGATCAGCTTGCGGTTGAAGACCTCAAGAAGATTGAATTCTACATGACTGATGACGAGGCTTTTGAAGCTCTTGAAGTTATGTACGAAGCTAGGGTTGATGGTAAGACAGAACCCATTGTTCTTAAACTCCCCTGCATGAATCTTCTTATGGATGCAGAGTTGATAGATACACTGGATAAAGTTTTCACGATGGAAGCTAAGGAAGATGAAGTCAAAGAGCCAGAACTCGTCTGAAATGGAAGAAATCAGCCAGTTCTTTGGTCAATGCAAGGATTACCTTTCAGGAAAAGGCAATCTAGTTGACGGAACTGCGATCGGACCATCATACACCCTGCATCTCTTTCGCAGTATGCTTGTCAACCTGTTTGGTGATGAGTTTCAGCAACTAGAGATGCACTATGATACAGAGGCCAATCGCATAACCATTTATTTTCAATGGGGTTTTTGGCAGTTCTGGTTCTGGTATATCTTTCGTCTGAGGGATCGCGCTGCTGTTATTGTTAGTGCAGATCAGTTCTTTAAGAATGTCCGGCTAGACTTCAAGCGTCAGGGTTGACGATAGCAAGTTTGCCGGACATTCTTGGACGTCCTCTTCTCTTAGAGGTTCCGCCTCCTGTATCTTCAACTTCTTCACAATACCCGCCATCAGCTGAATCCGAAACTACATCAGGATAGTAGATGTCGTCATCTGCTTCTGGCTGATCAAACAGACAGCCAGCTTTGCGGAGTTCATCTATTTCTTTGATGGTTTCCGTATTCTGTAGCTTAGCCAATGCTCTGGTGTATATAGTTCTTACTTGAGAGGAAGTTAATCCTAATCTGATAGCAATCTCTTCATCAGAGAATGTTCGCCCTTCCTTATTCTTCATCATCTTGTAAAAGCAGTATCCGTCTTCATCTTCCGAGATAACGGAGTAATTACAGTTATGTACGATGAAACCAACATCAAAGGATGCGTCGTCTTCAACTGTTAGGTCATATACTTTACCCGAATAGTTTCTTCTCATGCACCAAGTTGGCTTGAACATGAAATAAGAACCCATGTCCACGTACCACTTATCCTTATCTTCCTGCATATCCAGAACATAAGTGTCAAGATCTCCCATTCCTCGCTTAGGCAGAGGTCGATAAATACCCTTATTCCCTTGCATGGTATGAAGCCACGCCGCTAACTTATTGGAATCAGTAAAGAATCGGGAAAGACTGCCTCCATCTCTAAGGTAAATGGCATCGGTCATTCCCTGATAGACCTGTTCAAATTCCGAAACAGGAATAAGCCAGAATTCTTTAGGAACGCATTTCTGTCGCTTACTGCTGTAGGAGCCACCGAAATGATTTTTGAACCAAGAATTTAAGACCTTGTGGTGACAGATGAAAACGATGTACTCGTCTTCAGTCTCAATTTCTACCCAGCCGTTCATTATGGTAAGGAGTCTTCTCAGTTTCTCGTCTACTTTGTTCACCATGAGCCGATTTACTGAGATGGTAAAGAAATCGTTTTCGCTCACTCGTCCTCTGTTAAGCCAGAGTCCGCATAACCAGAGGATATCTTCCTTATATGCTTCAAATCTTTCTAGAGTGAAAGGGAGTCGAAACGGGATGTCGCAGACAACCGGTTTTGCCGCAGCAAACGACGGTATATTTTCCGCACATTCATCGAAGATTTCAAAGAGACTTTCGCTCTTTTGCCACTCCGTAGTATTGAACGGAGTGTAGACCAAATGGTCCCCTGTCATCCAGCAGGGACTGTCGAACAGCGTATTACTCTCAATCGAATTACCGCCAATCCATTTGTAGACTATTCCGTCGTACTGGCGGTTGGTAACGTACTTTACTTTACGAAAGCGCCCCTTATGAGTCCAGACTTTGTCGCCAGGTAGAATCTCTTCAATTGGCTTAAAGCCGAACAGAGTTTTCACTAGCGTACCAGGCACGAAACAACCAGGCGCGGCTTGCTCCTCTGAAGCGGATGAACCAGGATTATCGGAATACCATTGCGCTCTGGCTAATCCATGAGGGCAGAAGCCTTCCAGTTGTTCTGGTTCGTCCAGTCCCAAGAGACACCTTTCCTTAAAGGCATTATTCTGGGGTTTCTGGTTTTTCATTGGCTTCCTCTTGAGCGTGGTGCTTGATGAAATCTTCATCTTTGGACAAGAGATAGGTTAGACCTTTCTCTAGTACATCCAGGCGGTTATTGATTAGTTCAGCCGCAGTCATGAAGTCGTACATCTGCTTTCTGAAGTTCTCCATGCCTTCTTTGTTTTCTTGTTTCTTGGTCTTGGCTTTAACGCCACTGAAAAGATCACCCATGAGAATCTCCTGTTAGTATTCCTAGAGGAACAATCAAGTTCCCGTCTATATCTCTCTCACAAAAAGCGTAAGTTCTTTCGAAGTCTTCTTTACGAACGATTTCTTTACGTCGCCCGTAATCCAGTATGTAGTCACCAGCTGCGCCGTGACGCTTAAGCTGCTTTCCCTCTTCAGGGTCTAGACAGAAATCATGGTCAATTTGTACTGCTCTGCAAAGAGGTGTATTGCCTAGCTTTACACAGAACTCCAGATACTCATGAGGCAAATGAGTAAGGTTGATCGGGTCTTTCATTTATCTTCTCCTGTTATGTCAAAATCTTCGTCAAAAGTCTCAATATATTCAACTTCTTGAAGACCTTTTATTGCTGTTTGTCTGCAAGTTTCGAACAAGCTCTGGTTTACGGCGCTGCACAGACCTAATTTCATTAGTTCGTCTGTTGCCATATTAACCAGTGCGGTAGTGAATAACAAAGAAAAAGCCGGATCAAATCCGACTGCTTCTTGGTTGTTACTGTAAAGAGTGTAAATCTTTTCAGTAATCTTCGTAAGTCTTTGGGCAAAATCCATAGCTTTTGAGGATGTTATCCCAAGATTGCTTATCGAGTTGCTCAGCTCGGGCATAGAGTCAATTGCTTCGGGTTCACATGGTAGGGTAACCCCAGGAAGGGTGAATATCTTCGCTGTCATAAAAAGATCCTCTTTTTAATTGATCTAAAAAGAGGATACTGAGTTTTCTTATAAATCTCAAGTTTAATACGTCAAATCGGACGATTCAACGCATTCATGTAGTTTTGACGCAGGCTAATTTGCTGTTTCTCTCGCTCCAGAGCCAGCTTCTGGTGATGTTTCTCTCTTTCATGCTTCATCTTCTGAGCATGTTTGAGTTTCTCCAGCTGCATCTTCTGTTTCTCGGCTTCCATATTCATTTCAGGAAGTTCTGACGCTTTCTCTACTTCCGGTTCTTGTGGAGTCTGCATCTGCTGGATTTCAGCTTCTTTTCCAGCAACGTCAAGCTCTGCTTGCTTTCTTTGCAGATCGGGCATCTCATTCTTAAGCGTCTGATAAGCTTCGTTAAGAGCAGGATCAATAATAAAGTCATAAGCAGGATTGTTCATGGCATCTTCTTCATGGAAGAAGTAGTACATAAACTTGGAATATTTCATGTACTTAGCTACATTCTCATGGAACACAGGAGAAGTAGGAACATGACCGCCATACGGGAATGTTTCTGAACGCTCAGAATCAGACCAGATTTTGGCGAATGTACCTGATGTTTGTAGCTCTTCCTTGTAGATGGCCAGATCCGCTTCTTTAGTATTCTGGCCTAAGCCAACTCCATCTAAATAGAATACATCCTTAGCCTGCGGGAATGCTTCTTCGATAATATCATAGAGGTGGCGGTACAACTCTTCTATGATCATGCGTAATCCGCGCTCTTCGCCTTGGATTACTTGGTCTTGTTTCATTCCATCAGCTAGCGTTGGCTGTTCGGGGTCCATGCCACCGAAACCGATTTCATGTAAGCTGATTTGAAAGCTGGCTGCAACTAACTGTAATACTCGAATAAATAGGTTTACGTATTCAAGATCCTTTGCAGTGGCAGAAAGTGGAATCCAGTTCACTTCAATAGGTCCAGAAATAACCGGAATAGTTGCCGAGTTATCGTTTCTGGCTACATAGTTGCTGAATTGTTTTCTGAAGTTCTCTACGTCATCTTGAGATAAAGCCGCTCCATCCTGAGTCTTGAGAACAATTACACCCTTAGAGCCAAGACCCTTGGTGAAAGCATTCTGTAGATACATCTGTGAATGGAAGTTCATCAGAACAGCATAGTATGCTAGCTCGATCGGAGCTAGCGGATAACCGTTTAGACCTTCGAAAGCTTGCTTTTGATAATAACCAATCTTTACCTCTGTCTCAGTAAAGAACGACACATTTTTGCCGTTAATTCTTTGGACATAGGCGATTGGCTGGCTATCTTCTTCTAGCTTATTCCATTCCTTAGCATCTTCGGCAGCTTCATCGTTAACATCCTGGTCCTGACCAGTCATGTTCACGAGTCTACCATCAATAACCCTGTACAGGGTCTCCACTGGAATAGGACGCCACATAATGGGGATTCCGTCCTTATTCCTTATGATTTGAGTCGCATATCTACCGAACGTAAGGAGATTCCGGCATTGTGCGCTCATGAAGTCGCTGAGAGAACATTTTTTGAATGTAGAGTCAGAATTCTCAAATACGTAATCTACGATTTCTTCGTTCTTAGACCCGCAGTTAGAAATCCAGGCAGCTATCACAGAGGATAGCCGAGTTCTGTAATCAGCTTCGGCTTCTTTCTCTGTAGCCGGTATGTTGGGATCATCTTGTACTGGAGTTTGCTCTCGTAGTACGAATCCTCTTTGGTATTTACCTTTGGATTTGCCACCAAAAGGCATAACTTGATTGCATCTCGTTGTAATAATTAGAGAAACAATCGAGTCGTACTGTGAAATACCTCTAAGTTCTTTGTCCGACAATCGGCCAAGCTTTGCGTAGATGTTGTCTACGGTAGCTTTAGTAGATTCAAGGTCAAAGACTACCTTACTTTTCTCTAATAAACCTTCCAGTTTCGGAGAGATATCCACTGGAATAACAGCTTTTTCAAGACTTTCAACAGGAAAGGAAGCCGTTATCGAATTCTTGGAAGGTTTAAGGAAATCAAACCACCCCATAATTAGGTTCCTTCGCTAATTGAACATGTCTGCACTATTACTTCGATTGGAGAGTCTGTATCGTTTATCGCAAAGATATCATCAAGTTGCAGGGTTCCCATGAAGAACGCTTGGCCATTAGCAAACTCTTTCAATTGGATTTGCTCTGTTGCACTGCTTCCAAGACGCAACTTGATTGGTCCAGTTGCTTCAATCATCACAAAGTTGAGAATCGTGTTATAGATGCTCATCGCATTTGCGCCGATGATCGTTGTCTCAGGAATCGAGTAGGGGTTAATGTAGTAGATATCTCGGTCAGTAACCGCAGTGACTTCAACAACGTAGTGGGCATTATCGTAGTACATGTTGGCTGTTGAGGAGAAGGAGACTTTGTCTCCTGCCTGAACTCCACTATTTGAAAAGATTCTAAAAGCAGAATCATAGTCAGCGCCCAGAGCAAGACCAGTCACATTAGAGCCAAGCCCGTTGTCCCTGATGACAACATAGAGAGGATCAACCTTGGTTACCTTGAAATACTGTCCCTGTAGATTGGCCGTGAACGGGTTAGTAAACACGTCATCGCTAATCTGGAAGTAAATGTCGTCACCAATGGCACAAGTTGAGAAATCTAGTGCCGTGCCAGAGTCGTAGGTGATCTGAAGAGAGGTATTCGACACTCTATCCACATTCACTACGGTGTCTGCACCGCCCAATGTACTGCGATATGTCCTAAATCCAGGATGAGTGCCCACACCAGTCCAACGAAGACGAGTAGTTGATGCGTATCCTAGTGATGGAATTGAAACATCAAATTCCGAGGTAGCATCGTATGTAAGAGTTCGACTTGTAGAATCCAGAAGTTCCGTCTGTCCGGGGTAAACCAGTTTCACTGTACCGCAGGGACGGCTGATTACTAGACCTTCAATTGAAGTCGTATAGTCGAACAGCTTTCTTGTTGGAATCGGCGTAGGAACTGCATCGTTATACGCAGTTCTGGATATATTCATATTTAGGTAAGCCATTCTGAGACTCCTTGTCAGAAGCTAAAAAGGAAGCTACCTCGGTTTTTTACTTCGGTATCACTTTGTTTATTATCCTCTTGTGCGTTACGAGATTCAAGGTCTATGTGATACAAATCCTTATATTGTTCTCGTATCGTACTCATCATACTCTCTGGACTGCTTAGAGATATTTCGGCTGAAGTAACAACAATCTTGGCTTCTAGTTCTGTTGGTAGACGTCTCGTTACTCCTGTCGTATCCATAGAATACTTAGTTGTAGAGCTAACAACAAAAGGATCAATCGAATATCTGAGAGAATCAAGACAGTTTTTTACACAAATCCCATTTGCAATGTATGAGTGATGCTCATCTACTTCGAGATTGTATACATAGCCACTCCAGCCAGATACTTTGTCGATAGATCTCAATTGGTAATGAGTTTCTCCATCAACATGACGGCTTTTGCATGAATTCGTTTTAGGAGTGTCTATTCTTACCGTTTTGCCCTTCAACATAAGAGACAAGTCTTCGTATTCGCCAATAATTTGCAAAAACTTCTGAGATTCTGTTCTATTAAGACTGATTCCATACTGGTCCTTCACCTGGCTACCCTGATCGCACGGGAATCTGCCAGCTTTGTGGATTTTCCTAAAAAGTGCGGAAATTCCCAGTTTCGTTAAAAGATGCAAAGCCTCAAGGATTAATTGTTTAGAGGTCAGGTTTATCCTAATGTTATCAGAAAAACATCCATCACCGAAGAAAAGTCCGGCAAGAAGATAAACAGCCTCTTTCCTGCCGAGTCCTCTAAAAAAGTGAGGGAGAACCTTGTCTCTTTCTGTGTTATAGCAAAGACTGTCGAAAACTCTCGTAAAAATAGAAGAATATAAACAGAGACGGACCCCTTTGTCGCTAGTCTTCCTCTCTACAGAGCGGAGATCCAACGTATTAAAATAGGAGCTACAGAACTGCCTGAACTTGCTCTCTCTTTTGTGTGAGGCGAAGTCTACTATACCAGCTTTCTTGGAACAAGAGCCTTCAGCGGCAAAGTAACCGAAGATAAAACACAGTCTATAGTCAACTTCAATAGTATTCGGATAACTAGTTTTCTTTCCCTGGTATCCCGTGTTTGTTGTAAACCGGTCTTTTTCGATCATGTATCTACCGGGAAGTGCGAATTCTTGTAGGTTTAACGTGATTTTGGTGTCATCAAATTCCGGTACTCTGTAAATTACGGTAGCTCTTGCTTTGGCGTTCTTAATTGTGGGAGATAGATCGCCTGCTTCAGTGTACTGATTCCCCTTATGCGCTAGCTGGCCCGTTTTCTGACCCTCATTTGAACGCTCCCACCGGCCTGTCCAGATGTTATGGTTCGGGGTACACAGTAGAGGCTCCTTACCGTAAGCAGAGATCTTCACCATTTCGCCTTCGTATTTTCTCTTAAAAACTTTGGTCACAGGGCGATAGACTTTTTCCTTAGTTAAAACGAGTTCGCCTACAGAGATTTCATCTATTCGCTTGAATCCAGATGCAGTCTCGACCAGGGTGTCGGGAGAAAAACAATGGGTCGCGAAGGTATCTTCTTCAAACACTCCGTACATGAAGCCCATCGGACCTTTCTTGTATTGCCATTGTTCGAAACTCTTCATCAGAGGTTCGTTACGAGGATCGTTCAGCACCACCAAAGAGGCCAGTCTTCTATCAACAGACCACAGCCTTGCGCGAAGCCAACTGACTCCGCTATCTATCTTAAACGGCTTCTTATTTCTGGCTGGCATTCCAAGTCTTCCAGCCACAGCTGGGCTTGACTTATCCGCAGTATCAGGACATAGGAGATCAAAGCCATAAACATCGAAGATAGTGTCTTTTACGTAAACCAGCCAATCCTGATTAGAATACCCTGGACACATTTCCGTATGCAGTACGATTAGTTTATCAAATTTTGAATGATACGCAATCAAGACAGCCGCAGCCGGGTCGATATACCCGAAATCCACCCCGCATATCAGTTTCCAGCCATTCAGTCTAAGCTCATGGATAAATGCTGTTTTCTCCAAGGGTTTCACAGGCTTAACGCCATACGCGAAATAGTAGCAGTCTTCCAGAGATCTCACATGTAGGCTTCTTGAGAACTTGTTGAAGACTGTACCTGTACTTTCTGGTTTCTGGTTGAGAATCTGAGCTTTAATTTGCTCGATATCACCAGTTTCTCGAACAATCGTTCGGATGAAGGGAATGTCTCGGAGAATAGACGATTCACTTTCCTGGTTTGGAGCTTTAGCTCTACACACTAGGAACGCTGGACATTCAACACAACCAGCAAACGCTTCAATCCGTTCGTACTGTGGCTTGAATTCTTCCAGTACCGCGTTGTATTCATCCTCGGTTCGCTGTTCCAGTGTTTCCTTATTGATGTAAATAGCCACCTTAGGGAGTAGCGGCTTGTGAACAGATGTCTCGCACTTCTTCATTAGGTCAATGCCGGACCACTTATGAAGTTCGATTCCGTTCTTTTCATCCGCACTTTGGTCAATCTTCTCCTGAATAGGGCCAGAAGCTGACTTTCTAGAGGATAAATACACGAAGATTGGTGGTTTTCCATTTCTGTCAGGGTCACCAATCATGGCAGATTCTGAAAGAATGCTCTTGTCCAAGAGATCGACTTCATCGTATATAAGACAGTTGTGTAATAACACTGAGTTACAGCGATAAGCCACGAAATTGTGGTTGTCCGCGACTTCGAAATCATAAACAAAGGGCGAGGCTTTCTCGATAAGAAAGCTCTTTCTAGTCACTTTTCTTTGTTGAGTTTTTCTGTCTGAAAAACGGCAAGAATTGCATTTAGCTTCAGCACTGTGCCTGTGGAAGTCTGTTCCGCAGCCAATGCATGTCGTAGTCGTATTCCTCAGCTTATAGCGATAATACGGATGAATGTATGAAATAAGATGATAGAACACCTCTCGCTTATCTTGGGGCCAAGACAGAGCTATATCCGGGTACCGTGTTTTTCCCTTTTTCGTAAAAGATAGAGATGCACAATCAAATCCTACAAGATTGTTTATTTTTTTACACAGTATCTCAGTTTCTTCTTGGCTGTAGCTTGCACAACAGATTCGCCTTAATCCTGATATTCCATCGTCGCAAATCCAGATAGCAAGTTTCTGAAAAGTCAATTCAAGATCGTCAGGTAAACGCTTGAAGCGTGATTGGCCGGGATACCATCGCCCTCTTGTTGCGTTTAATGAAGCGGAACAGCCAGAAGCCACTCGGAGCAGTCGCTGTCCGGTATAGCCGCTCTTTGAGTCGAACATCTTTATGGGTAAAACATCTTTCATTCTGTCGGATAGCCAGGTCAAGTAGCTTTCAGCTGCGGTAGTTTTGGACATCTGAAATCTGGCGTTGTTCTTAGGTCTTCGGTAGACTCCGCCGTCCCCCAGCATGTGACCGTCCATGAGATCTTGAAAAGAAAACCCGTCTTCTTCAAAATCAGGGTAACGCTGTTTCTGATGCAATATGGGTCGCTCTGGAGTTGTGAGTATGAATTCGCCTACGTTAAGGTCGGCTGCTTTTTTGTATATTATTCCGGATTTCGAAGGAGTTGCGACCAGATGATCGGGGGTTACGGTAAAACTGAATCCTTGACCATCGACGGTTACTCGCTCCTCTTTTTCTTGCTTCATTGCAGCTACGATGTTGGCCCATTCCGTTAGTCTTGACTCTGGATTTACGCTTAAACAGGAGATTTCTGTATCTTTTTGGATTAGTGAGAAAACCTCTTCTGCGGTACACCAGCTAATGCTTTCACCGTTCTTTATTAGAATCTCAGCATTTCCTGGCAGACAGGAGGCTCGCTGAGCATTAGAGGATTCCTTGCTTGCAACAAGAACACGAAGCTCTGAGCCATTAGTTGGTCGATATTCGCTTAGTGGTAGATTTGCAATCGCCTTTAAGCGTTTGTTGTCTGTCTTTGAATATTTCTTGACTGCTGGTATTCGTAGGAATCTATTCAGATATTTAATAGCGGCTTCAGACTGGTCAAGAATAGCGGCTAGATGAATAATGTCTCTACCGAAGTGGAGCATCAGCATGAATTCGATGATAGCAGCGGCCAAGGTATTATGAGTAACTAGGCCATTCTGTAAGCAATACAGAGAGTTAGGGGAATCAACGGTGAGATCGTAGCAATGTTTTTCTCCCACTATTCGCAGACTAACTTTTACTGCGCTCTCTTCACTGGGTGTCGTATTTGTGAATTTTGGATTACATCGTCTACGATATATGTCCTTATAAGCTCTTTCATGTGACTCGACTTTTAGATTCAATTCCAAATCGTGAACAGAGCGATTTAGGGTGTAGTTAGATAAAACAGGGATCTGAACCTGATAAAGATACAGGAGTAAGTTTCTCGCTATAGACGTTATTCTTAATGAATAGCTAGAAAACTTGAAGATTCCCCGATCATCTATTCCGTATGTATCGAATAATCCAGCCAGGAAGTCACATAGATACTCTCTGTCGTAATTAATCAAATCATCAAGAGTCATTCTTGAATGAGATTCGCACAAACAGCCCCAGATATATCCATCTGAATCGTTTATTGGGCCGAACGTCTGGTGGGGATGCCTGATAAGCAGTTCGGTGTTCTGAGGAAAATCCTTGACTTTCCGCACGGTTTGGTCTTTTAACATCCATTTGTGTTCTACTGTACAGACAGCTAAGGTCTGCCCAGTCTTATTGCACACAAGTTCAACACAGTTCTGGATACCTTGATCGTGTACGTGGGTCACAGTTATTGGGTTGGAGTTTTCGTCGTAAACGGTATCGCCAACCTCGATGTCTTCTATGCATCTTGGACCAGAAGGCGTAGCCACCACCGTTCCTTCTGCGAGACATTTACAGCTATTTCGGCTAGCCGCAACCACGAAGGAGTTGTTGCCCTTACCTGTAAGGGCGCACTGGTAGACAGCCCAGATAAAATCAATTGGGTTACTGTTGCTGTCTTCGGAAAGAGTCTGGTCTGGAAGATCGATGCCAAGGAAGGTGATGATCCACTGCTTTAGTTCATCTCTTGTCTGGCAAGGAGTGAAAAGCAGATTCTCATAAAGATCGTCTAACTTAGCTTCAAGTTTCTTGCGCTCTAGCTCTGTTTTAAACATTGGAGACTCCTAGATTGACTAAATATAGTTATAGTCAACCCAGGAGTTGATTTGGGCAAGTCTTAGTGGAAATCGGTGGTATCCTTCAACAGGTACTCATCACTCACATATTTGAGGACTTTTCGACCAATCTTGCAGTTCTCTTCAGAGACAGGCTTAACCACAATGCCTTCTCTGATATGGTTCTTAGTAAGCTTGGATGGGCCAGAAGCCAATAGCTTTATTAGCTCTGGTTTGTAAACTCCTCGATACAACTGCGGTACTACCGGTAGATACCGTTGACTACAGAACTGCAAGAATGCTTCGTGGTTAAGGTACTTCCCGTCAACCATAACATCGTACAGGTACAGACGCTTATCATCTCCCTTCAAACCGTAGTCGAAGCCTTTCTGGATTCCTTCACCAACAATTTCGCCATAAACAGCTTCCCCGTAATTCAGAATTCGTTTCAACGAATAGAAGTCAGCTACTCGTGTGTAGATGTTATCAAATAGTTCAGGGTTAAGATCCATGTTCCGTGAACCAACCACCCAAGTATACTGCCACGATTTCTTGTTGAAGACTGTTCCTAGCCAGAACAGGAATCTCTGCCACCAGTTCAGTAAAGACTTGTCCTTCAAGGCCCAGCTAAACCTTGCCGACGTTCCGTGGAGTTTCTCAGTAATCTGGACGAATTCCCCTTCTGTAAAGACTTCACCGTAATATCGGAGGTTCTCTATGTCAGTGTATTTCTTGAAGTTATGGTTCCTCTTACGTGGAGCCTTAGAACGGAACTGCTTGTATCCTGCCATAGAAGGATCAGGCGGTTCATACTTCGTGATACCAAGTTCAGCGGCTACGTCATCGCCTTCTTTTTTAGATTCGGGGTTATCCAGGATATCCAAAGGAGCGAGAAGACCTTGACTGATTTCTCCTCTAATCTTGACAGATTTGATTCGTCCCTTGCTTGGTTTCACTTTGCTATCAGTAAACAGTTTACCTTCAACTGCTTCCGATAGAACTGAGTCAATCGGGATATAGATCGCCAGATCACCGACTTTAAACCGTTCTTTTGCAACAATACATCTCCATCCTCCAATCAGAGCGACTTCAAGCCTATCTGCATTGGAGTGCGGTACGATTTCTGTTATCTTAACTACCTTGACAATCAAAGAAGACATACAACCTCCTGTGTTAAAAGACCTTGTTAGGTTAACAAGAAATTGTATTGAGTGCAAGGGCGCAGTGATTATTTTCTCGGCGTGAAGGGACGAGAGCGTCCATTGTCGAACTTTATGTTCTTGTACTTACGATATTCGCACAGACCTTGTTCAATCGCGGCGGTGGTAAGGAATACCGGCCTGCCATTGATTATTAGATAGGGAAAGTCTGAAGGCTGCTTAGACATAAGCGTAAGAGCTACTTGCCTTACTTTGGCTTTCTTGTTCAGTTCCTTGCACATTGGAGATGCACCAGGGCCAATCGGGAACATCTTGAATTCATTGACATGTTGTGGCTTTTGATAACCAGAATCCATAATGACTTCAGCAAGAATGAATCTCATTCTTCCTTCAAAGGCAATCACCATGTCTTCGGTCATGTCGTGAATACTTGAATCTGCTCCAGATTTGAAAACGCGAGCACAGGCTTTTGCTACTTTAGGGACATGCACATAGTACACGTCATGCCTTCCTTCGTAGCCCATTAACATCGACTCATACTGAGCAAAATTGTAGCTAGAACCAGACCGGGGAGAAGGAAGATCCAGGAAAGCCTGATGTCTCGTCTCATTAAGCTGGTCACTAAAAGCCAAGAATCCGACTTTGTCTATGGTGTCGGGTTTACATACTAGACGGCAATGAAGCATGTTCATGAACCACAGATCGAAGTTGTATTCAAACTGCTTTAACCAGGTATGCCACACCTGCGTCTGCCAATCTAATTCTCTGTAAATATTAGTGAAACGGTACTTCTGAATTACTTCGTCTTCAGTCCAAGGCGCAGGAAGCCCGGAGTTGCGCCTATGCCAAATATTCATTCGCTCTTTCATGAAATCCCAGAAGCCTTCTTCTGTAGAAGTGTCTAGGGCAACCTCAAAGTCTTTGCCCTTACATTCTGGAAATTCTTGATACTTAGGCCAGTGGTGATACAGAACCTCTAAACTAGGGATAGCAGTTGGTATGCTCATGATTTACGCACCTTTTCTAATAGTTTCAGCAGGTCCAGTTTTTCCCCTGCTTCCAATCCCAGTGTGTCTTCCGATTTATGCTCAGGCAGCACATCCACAGTTTCTGCGTCGATTACACCAGGACGTTGAGAGGTAGGTAACGAGGTTGGGTGAGCGTTATTCCCTGCTAGGTTCGCAATATTTACGTTGATAGATTGCTTGCCGGATTCCCCTGGTTTCTCTGTTTGTAGGCTCTGTAGCATTGTAAGCAAAGTCTGTAATTCCTTGAAATTCTTAGGAATAAATGGACAATCCTTAGCTTTAGTTGGATCTTTGATTGCTTCATGTAATCTGGATTTATATAGAGCAGCAGTAGCTACGATGCTGTCCGTTATCAGGTCAATAGCCGCAGCATCGGCCTTGGTTACTTTGGCTCCGGCTCTGGTGCTATCTGAGGTTTCTCGTCTTTCATGCCAGTTATAGAATAGACAGGTGTAGATTAGAGATTCTACCGGAATCATCAGCTTAGCAGCAATGTCATCGAAAGAATATCCGATGAAGTAGAAGTAATAGGCCGACTGCTCTATTTCAGCCGATAGACGACTGCCGTGAGTTAGCGCGTGTTGTTTAGCAGCTTCCCATTGGCCCTCAGTAATATCGAGTGGCCGTGCTTTATCAAAACAGCCAAGACGATTTTGCTGTAGCTTATCCTTGAAGCTCATGTGACCTCCACAATTTCCAAAAGACACTTAAAATTTTGCACTATGATGAAGATCAAATTGGGCTAATCCAAAAGACTAGCCCATAAGGGGTATTGGTTGTGGGGTCTCAGAAGTATTAGGTTCTTGATGCCGTAACATTAAGAGTGATGAACTCGATAGCTTCTGCTGGGAGCACATTGACATCAGCTTCGTAGCCATTGCCAATTAGCCGAATTGCGTCTACAGAGTAACTCTTAAGAGCGCCAGCTGCTACGAAGGTATCTAGGGTCTTGCTCAGAGCGTTCTGAAGCTGAGCCGCCGATACGTCTGTGGTTCTGTTGCCAATGTAGTTATCGAGAGTTGTACGGCAAGCGTCCAACACTTCGTCGCAAACAAACAGAACCGAAACACGCTCATAAACCCAAGCCTTAGGATCGTTATCTCTCGAACGAGTAGAAGCATCTGGAGATTCCATACGGATTCCAAAGCCAGAAACAGGGCGTAGAGAAACTAGACCAGCTTCGATTGATTCATCAAGGTCTTTTGTGTCAGGATCAAAGTCAACAACGAGGGTATCGCTGTATGGACTTAGGTCGCCGATATGCTTGACGTCTGCAACGGAGAAGCTCTTACGAAGTAGAGCCACACCAGAGTTAGCCTGAGCACGACCAGCGGCCAGGGAGCAAGCTTCCATCCATGGGAGGAACCAACGGATGTTGCCGTCACTGCCTGTAGTACGTACAAGTTGGAAGCACATTTGGATGCGCTCGCTTGCAATGATGCCTGCCATTGACTTCACATCTTCAAAGCTACCGTGATAACCGATAACAGCGAATCTTTCCTTGCGGTTAAGAGCATTGCTAGCAGTTAGAACATGGGACTTAGCTGCTTGGATGATTGCGTCGATCGAGTAGGTGGACGCCTCGTTTGTAATTCCGTCTTCAACATCCTTAGATGCATCACGGGAGAACAGAGGAACAACCATACGGGCATAAATCTTCAGAGAAGCATCAAAACCGTCGAGAATTGCAGCATCGGTTGTTGCACCGATAGCGCCACCAGTCAGGAATGTTGCAACAGCTTCCACTGAAGGTAGACCAGATTTATTGACTAGAAGAGCAGACTCTTGGAAGCCAATCAGAGTAACATCGGAGTCTACTAGAGCCTTGAAGTCGTAGTAGTCAGCCTTGATTCTGCCATTGTAAGCAGCTGCACCGGACACACCACCGGAAATTCCAATTGCTTGAACTTCGTCTAGCACACTTGGCGATAGAGAGTTGTAAGTATTGGATAGAGTTCTTGCCGCGTAGTTTGTCTTCGTGCTGAGGTAAACAGCAAGGTCAGACAGCGTATTGAACTGGTTGATGTTAACTCTCAGGTCGTCATTGGAGTCAGTACATGTTGTTGTCAGGATTCCACTGCTGGAGATCGACAATACTGATGTTCCTGTTCCTGTGTAGCTAACACCTAGAACACAGCGTCCACCAACTAGGGTAGTCGGGAATGTTGCGCCATCGGATTGACGAGTAACGCTTAGGTACACCTGAGCTTCAGCTCCGCTGCTGTGCAGAATAGCTGAGTCAACTGTAGAAGCGAAACCTGTTTGGATTACGAATGGATTCTCTGTGCCTGTTAGGGCAGCAGAAGCCACGGTGATTCCGCCGTTGATTACTTTTCTTGCTGTGATTGCTGTGGAACCAGCTGCTGTCACAGTCCAAGCGCCAACGTTTGCTGAGCCAACGCCAGCAAGAGGAGAGTCGGGCTTAATCCAGATGATCTCACCAACTCGTGTAGTTCCTGAGAAGGAGCCACCAGAGATAGTAATTACGCCGACATTGGAAGCTACTGCGATTCCAACGCTAGCAGCTGCCGCAGTCGCCGCAGTTACTGGATTACGTTGAACAGTAGGATACCAGAAGCGTTGAGCGATGTTTCGTGTTCCGGAAGCATTGTATAGCTCCAGGGACGCGCCTGTACCGATAGCCGTTACTGCATCGACAGACACAACGACTGGTTCAAACACCATCAATTCAGCTTCAGCTGCGATAGTCTGGTCTCCAGCCATTGCCGTAGAAGCAACAGAAGCAGGAGCAACAGGAGCTACTTCTACGCCAGCGGCAGTAGAGGAGATCTTGTCAGCAACAATCTCAGAGCTAGAAGCAGACACAATAACGTAGGAACCCACGTTCTCGTCTCCAGCGCCCTTGATTGCAGAACCGGCAGGAATGTACAGGATGTCACCAGCAACTACAGAAGCAATATTTGCACCTGCGAATGTGGTCTGCACTGCACCACCAGTAAGGTATGCTTCGATAGTGATTCGATGACCAGCAGCGGTTACGGCTAGCTCATCGGTAGCTGTTACCTGAGCAACAGTCACGACTTCCTTAAGTGTTCCGCCTGTCGCTGCAACACCAGTTAAGCCGTTTAGCGCAGTAGCCACTTCGGATGGAAGTGCCTCTGATGCTACGGTAACTGTCTGCTCAGCACCACCGGAGACCCTTGCTCGGAAGCTAGCTGCCTCAGCCTTTGGAATCCAATAAGAAGTAAAGGTAGGAAGAACTTCTGTAGTTCCCGCCATTACTTGCTTGCTGATGAGGTTACCCTCTTCTCCGTATTCAGCGGAGTTGATTACGCCGTATGTTGTGCCGGATTGAAGAACATTGGCGTCAGCGAGACCGCTTGCGTTTGTCTTGTAGACATACACATTGCCAACACTTCCGGCGAACGCAGGGGAAGCCTGTGTTGTGAATAACATACGAGCCGCATCAACTATCGGTCCTGAACCGTAGTATTCTCTCAGCTTATTGTATTCATTGAAATAAACACCACGAATGTCGAGTACGCTGCCAGGAGCACCTTTTTCAGCTTCGCCGATGATCACAATGTTACGAGCGCCTGGGGTAACGCTGGTAAGACTGTCCTCAACAGTGAATTGAGAGTATGTTCCAGGAACTACGACCTTCGCTCCAGAAATCGTTATTGCGATAGTCATGTTTCCTACCCTTCTCTAGAAGTTGAAAACTATAGATTACTACACACGATTATAGGAGCACAAATCGTTGTTTAGGATTCTTTTTAATCTTTGAATAGAGATTATCGAGGCTTGCTACGTAGGCTTTTCTTCCACCCGAAGGCTTCGAGACCTTGTTCGAGTTGCTCTTCCATGCCCCTTAATGCAAAGCCTTTGGATTGAAAAAATGATACGATAGCAGGCAGATGATGAGGCTTGAAGTTCTTATAAGTCCTTGCAATTTCCTCAAGCATGAGAACGGGCCTTACGATGACCTTCACCGGTTCTTCTTTCTTGATTTCTGGCTCAACGATAGGAGCCACTTGTGCCACAGGCTCAATGGTTTCTACTGGTTCTACCGGAGTTTCTCTACTCTCTTTTGAAACCAGATTACGACGTCTTCCCATAACTAATCCTCCAGTCAGTTGCCGCAACACGCGCCACCGATGTTCAATGTGAGTCTGTCTACGCCCTTAGTTGTCGCCAAAATCCACTGGTCAGTCATAAGAGCTGAAATCGTAAATTCAACAGTCCAGACATTTTGGCCGGTATAACTCTCATTTTTTCCTATAGCTGAGTAAGAAAAAGTAGGAGCGTTGATACCATAGACATCTAGCACTAGTCTGGAATGTTTAAGGATGTTTCGTAAAATACAGCTGACTACCTCACACGCCTCAGGATCTCCTGGAACATCGAGATAAATCTTTATTGTGATTCGGTCTAGACTGACGCCGACTTCTCGCTGCTTAGTGGTGACACTACTGTAGATTTTCCAAGAATCCAGCCCATCCGCTAAGGTTACGGGAGAATCCAGGGTAACGGTATAGTCGCCATTCTTAAGCATTTCAGTTACTTGTCTAGTCACCTTGTCGTTTTTAATGTATAGTCCTGGCCATAGCTTATTCGTTAGGTCGTAATCTTCAGAGATTACTAACCCCCCATCCTCATTGATTTCAGAAGCATGGAATGTGCCATAGTATGCGGGAGTAATCGCTAGACTTTCACGGTAACCATATTCTCCGATGAACTGCTGGTTCTCTGTACCGCCTTCGAACATGACGCTGATATTAGGAACCTTAGCTGTATCCAGACGGTAACCTAGACAATAGTTAAATTCGTCGTCCCTAATCCAGCGTATAGCAGAATTGATAAAATCACTGCCATACACATCAACCATGGAATCTGTGACCATGTATCCGCCTAATATGAAATTAAGCATTTCAGGATCTTTACGAAAGATTTCGAAGGTTTCTCTGATGTGATGTAAAACAATCACATGTGGCAGCAGATTCATACTTCCCTCATTAATCTGTCTATCGTATTGCCAAAAGCTGACGGTATTTGATTCTGACACCACGAAGAGATTTTTTCAATTAAATTATAGCCAGAGAAGCCAGGGTGTACCCAATCCGTCTGACTTTCTGGGTTTTCTGACACAGTTTTGAAATTCGTGAAAGTAGTCATCACTGGTTTTTGTTTACGTTTGAAGGCGTCTTTTGTTGCAAACACCCTGACTCTCTCAGTGAGTTTCCTTGGCTTAGCTCCCGGCTTCTCTGCCGGTACAGTGAAGACTTCTCTACGAATAAAGGAAGGTTCGCCGGTTGGCCGAATCTGTTCTTTCTCCTCTATAAGCTGGTACTTATAGTTAAGCTTCTTTATCACAGACTTAATCAAATCCCGTTCAATGTTTTTGCCCCAGAACTGATCCTCTTTTTGCTTATTGGTCAGGGTCGATGGGATTCTATTAGTCATTGGAATAGTTCGGTATCGGTAACCCTTCTTGGAAACCTTGACAGCATTTCTGAGTAGATTGTCTTTTATTGAAAATGGGGGGCACCCGCTTTCCATAGCAAAGACAGCCCATTCCGTTGTCGAGAAGGCGATATGTACGATTTCTGTATGGAAATCAGAAACAACGGTAAAGGCTGAAGAGTACTCGTCTTTGTGAGCTTCAGAAATTGGGAGGCGCTTAACCTCTTCAGTGATAAACGCCACGGCTCGTTCTTCTAAATCCTTCATAGCCAGAGCTACGATATCAGGCATGATGCCTTTAACGGATTCCTCAACCTCAAGGGCTAAAGAGGTGGGCTTATTTCGGGTCTTCAGTTTTCTCAGAATCCTGTTCGTCAGATCCTTCTGAACTCTCGCTGCCTCCTGCTTTACTGTCTTTATTTCCTTTTCTCGAAGAAACACTGTTTCCATCACTGCCACCAGCCAAAGCGTTTCGTATCGACTGAGTATCTATATCGTCGCCTCTAACAGCTGATACGATTAGATCCAGTACAGAGGAACCTGTTGTGTGGTCGCCTCTAACGATATCCAACAGTTCTTGAAGGATTTGGACTTTACCGTCATCCGCTCCCTCGTCAATTACACCATTATCGTCTACTGGAGAATCACTCACTTTTTCAAGTTCTTGCTTGCTTTTCTGATCTTCCATCGCTGCTTCGAGAGTGACCAATTTGTCATTCAGCTCTTGCATTTTCTCAAAAAGCTGTTCAAGCATCGGGTCCATGACGCCAGTGCTCTTTAGCTTCTGATAATCTGACTTATCGAGAAGGCCATTAACTACGATATCCCCAAGGTCTTCAGATTCTAGATCTCTTGTATCAAAATAGTCCAGATAGGTAGGCTTATCTTCCCAGCTCTTAGTGGGGACGCAGAATGCCTTATCCTCATCTTCGTAACCATAGAACACTGGCTTGTTGTTTACCGAGTGTACTTTCATATCGAGGATTCGAGGCTGGGTGTTAGTAAGCTGAGCAGGCTCAACTTCTTCGTTGTTTCGATTGTCTTCGACTGGGTTTAGCATGTTGGAACCTCTTATGTTGGCCATAGATCTTCATTAAGTTTAGCGTGTGGATGGAGCCAAGACAAGCCCACCACAGCAGAACCCGGAAGATACGTTGCTTGTGATGTTTCTCCGGCATTAGCTATTGTATTAGACCATACCATTCTAAATACTCTGGGAGTATCAATAACTACAAGAAATGGCTTCGTCCAATATACGCAGGAGAGAGTGGTTCCACCATTTAGGGTTGGCTGATTTCGTATCGGATGACCGAAACCAGGCTTGGTGGCTCCAAGCGGTGAAGGGGTCCACACAATTTCGCCATTTATCACAAGGAAATCGTTACCTTCTTCGTATCGCCTAGTGGAATCTGCCATATAGTCCACGCCATAAACCGGAAATCGAAGACGATTTATTCCACTTGTAGGATATTCGATAAGATCTTCCATCATAACCAAAGGAGTGTCTACTCCCTCAAGAACTATCAAATCACCAGATCTAAGAAAAACTCGTCCACCGGATTCGTCAGTGTACTTCCCGGTGTGGTTTATTGTCATGGTGTGTTTGCCATGGACACCATGTACCATAAAGGAATCTTCCCAAGATAGATTCTGAGGGACAATGTACAGTTCTTTGGGGTCGTAAAACCTGTAACCTGTCATATCCATCTGGTCTAGCAATACGCCTTCATCGGGTGTACGACGTATGGGATTAAGAGCATGTCGATAGTGGATCGCTTTAAATCCCTTGCTCTTCAATAGATTGTCGTGAACATCGTTACTGAAGACACCGGCAGGAGAATATGGTCCAGGAGGATAGACCCCCGTAGGTATCGTCTGTGCTTCAGACGGATCTTTTGTACCGGATAGTCGGTTAGGGTCGATAGACATACCATTATCTCCTAAGTAATACTCGTAATTATTATCTTCTCTTTGAGTCTACTCTCCCTGATAATGAAGACGGCAAAACAAAAACTGGGAGGCCAGCCAAAATGCTAAGACAGTCAACATATTGGGTGTACGATGAATCATCTGGTGAAACTCTTTATCTAGTCGTGTCCACAAAGGACCAGGAAGATAAGATTTATGAACTTGTCTCTGGTACTGTTTGTGATGAACTCGGCAAAGACTGTGATCCCCTTGGTATGCTAATCGGAGTAAAAGACGGTGTTGCTACCTTCATCTGGGAAGAACAAGAGGAAACCCTGATAGTAGACCATAGATTTGAATGGTTGTTTGAAGGTCTACTGCTCGGAGAGACTTGCCTATGCCCACAAAGCGATGGTCGCTTTTTTCCGGCTAGAAGAATCTCTAGAGACAAATACCAGAATGACGAAAGAGTCCAGAAAGCAGAAGAGGATTACATTGCCTCCAAGTATCCTAAAGTAGAACTAGTCAAGAACAACGTAACGCCCATCCGTAACGATAAGCCTAAGCGCAATAGCCTCCATGAAGACTACGATCCAATCCTGGAAAGAATGTGTTCATCAAATAGAAAGAGATAAGATTATCGTTCGGCCTCGTTATGGAATCTATAATTCGCTTTAGAACTAACGATTCTTTATGCGAGGCATCCAATGTTTGACATTTACGGAATTCTAGCAACCGAGACTCCTGACCGTGTCGGTGAGGTGCTGAGTATAGATGGGGCTGATATCTCTGATTTAAGATTCATCAATGATGAACATAAGTCAGATAGATGTTTTGACATTCTTGGTCAAGTTAAGAAGGCCAAGAAAATCTACAAATCTCAAGACTGTGAAGACCAGTTTGAAATAAAATGCTGGAATCGAGTCAAGAAGCCTTTTATCTATATTTACGGCTCATTAGCTACACCAGAACATCCAAACGCTTCTGCTGCTGAAGGTCTTATTAAATACTCTGCACAGAATCCTGGCTTTCCTGTAGGTTTTTCCGTAGAGGGGGCCACAGTAGAAAGAAAAGATAAACTCTTGTCTAAAACCAAGGTTATTGCTGCTTCTCTTACAGTGAAGCCATGTAATACCGAGTGCATAGTATTTCCTGCAATCGATCTAACTAAATCCTTCGAGATTAAGAAATTGCCGGAACACTACAAAGATTCAATAGCCGGAAGAAAGCATTTCTATAATCTGCCATCTCAAGAGCAGCGACTACTAGCAAAGTCGGAACTTCTCAGTGATCTTAAGGATTTGTTAAAATCAGGAGAACCGATAGACCAAGCTACAGTGGTGAAGTGCTGGAATTGCGGTGAGGCAAAGCTGTTCATGAAGTCCAGATTACCCAACCGTTGCACTGCTTGTAGCGAGAGATTCAGTATGCTCGACCTCTATCGAGCCAGAACCGCTGACCCATTTATGTAAGATGGAGGTTTAACATGAGAAACCGAATAAGCAAAATGCGCGGAATATTGACTAAGGCGAATACACCTGACGACACCAAAGCACCTAAAGTCAAGCCTCGCTGGAATTATAGTCAAGGACCAAAACCTAAGGATTGGGATGGTTCTACAGAGGATCAGACTAAACCGACACATGTGGATCGTTCTGTACCAAGAAAAAAGGGGTACTACCCTTCGGAAGTGTATGATCCCACTGACTTTCCAGGGGGAGAAAGTGTACCGGATGCAAAGGCGTACCATCAGGGGGCTAAAGCCACACAAGATAGAGAAAAAAGAGAATTCGGTGAAGGTCAAAGAAAGAAGATGGAGCAGGTCGCTGCTGTTCCTGGAGCAGAATATGGGGATTTTGTCCCTAATCAGAGGACACTGCCAAAAGGTACAGTAAGGCCCGTTCAACCCCAGGCTCCCACCTCTGCTCCCTCAGAACATCCTGCTATTCAACGGATTAGAGAATTGTCCGAGGGAGCAGGTTCGACAGCTCCTGGTGTTGCTCTTCCTCTTGAACCGGATGCTCCTATTGTTGATCGTCCCAATAAGCCAAAGCCTGGACCAACAGCTAGACAGGACACTCGTCCCGATATTGACAGGATGAACAGAAAAGACCAAACAGCTAGAAATAGATTACCGTTACCCTATACTGGCGCTAAAGAAGAGGCTGGAGGCAAAGTCGTCCCTTCTCCTAAAGAAATCCAGGCTCCATATGATCCGAGAATACAGCGTCAATCTCCTAGTATGAGAGTTCGGCCTAGCGCAATGAACGAAGCTTCAGGAGAGGGCAATCCAGGAAAACAGCTACAGTCTATCGTGGCTGCCCATGAGGAAGCCCGTACAGCTGGCAAGAACCCCTACAGCGAACACCAGACTTTCAAGGGGTTACTTGACAGCGTACTCCATCAGACAACTAATTCGCATAGAATGAGCAATTCTCCACAGGCTAACCCGCGCCTTAGAGACCAAGACCGTTCTCAGAATCATAGAGCCGCTATATCAGCAATCGACCAAGCTCTCAAGATGCCTGCGTATACCCCGACTGGTGCAGAACCATCTCCAGATGGAAACCAAGAAAGACTTCTTTCAGATTGGAATCGCCTACAAAGGAAAGAGACTGGCATAAACCCAAAGCTGGGTGGATCTGATAAAGAAAGGATTAACGCTTTTCTCGAAAAGAGAAGGCGACAGTTCCGAGATCCACAAACTGGCCAAATCATGAATCGCATTACACCCGACAAAACCACTCAGCCTAAAGATTTCGTTGAAGCAAGAAAAGTTGGAGGAACCGTGGTTTCTCCTGAAGCTAATCCGCAACAAATGAGCGAGTCTCTTAAGACGCTACAGGCTACGGACGTTCACGGTGCTTGGGATAAATTTGGAAAAGTTGCCAACTTACTCCATAGTCATTACCTTGCGAATGGCGACAATTCCTTTAGAGAGGTAACCGACCAAGATACTCACAAGAAGTCTACTGGATTCAATTCTTTCATGGATGTTGGCCATGCACAGAACTTCCTAACTGGCAAAGACCGTGAGCTATTTGATGCAGTGACTTCTATGCCCACTAAAGAGGTGAATCTACACCCCAATATCATAAGAACTAGAGACGCTCTCAGGCAAAAAGCAGAACGGAATGCTTCCGCCTTAAAAACTGAACAAGTTCGAGATATTATTAAGACAAGCAAAAGAGATCTGGATCAGAAGATAAAAACTGGACAAGCAAGTCCTAAAGATCATCAGCATTTCATGAATATTGTATCTACTGCATCTCAGGCGTTACCTGCTGTAATGCAAAGCGACAGCATTGACCAAAACCATCCTTCAGCTAAGTTCTTGACTTCCTACCTTGATAAATTTAAGAACATGCCAGAAGTCGCACCTGCTGTTGCCCTGGACCCCGCGACTAAACAGAGCCTTGCAACTCAGGCTAAAGTCACTGGCGCACAATCCACTGGCCAGCAGCGAATCATGGGCAAACCCAGAGTAACGGCTGGTGGTGAGCGAATGGATACAGTCAAGCAGAATTCTTGGGATGATCAGACTAATCAGACTTTGGAAAACATCGTCAACAAGGTACATGAACAGAATCCAATTCATGGGGCTGACGCTAAGGCTAAATATGCTATGCAGATATTGAGAGAATCTGATCCTACAAGATTCTCTACGATTACACCTTCAGCACAGGCAAATCTGCACAACTACTTTGTGACCCAGTTCTCTTCTCAGACTGGCGAGGAGGCTAAGCCACATACACTCAGCCGACCGAATAGTCCAGAAGGTAAGGCTGAAAGTATCTTCCAAGATTCGACTGAACCGATAAAAAGTCGGATAGACAAGATGAGAGAAGTTAGACGGAAGCAAGAAGATCCTAACATGAAGACTCTTGATCTTAAGACTAAAAAGAGCTTTCCAGATAGAATCGCTTCTCTCCGTAAAGCCCTTAAGCCTTGGCAACGAGACTAAAGCGGTAGGGTATTTTCTTTAGGTAAAGCAGCCTTCCTTTTGGAAGGCTTTTTCTCTTTTATGGGCTTGGGGAGCAAGTTCAGTTCTTCTAGGGTTTCTGTTTCGATTAGTACGTTGAGATCTTCCATTAGAGCCGTACCGCAGCCTTTAATAGTTACCAAGGGAGCTATGAGTTTTTCATTCTGTATTAGCCAGTCCTTATAGTGAGAGACACCAACCTGAGGCTGTACGACTAGATCACCCAATACCGTAGCGTACTTACGAATCTTATCTTCTTCTTCAGCTTCAACCGTAAGCTCTGCACACCAGAACTCTAGCGGGTAGAAGTGTTTAAGATAAGCTGTTGCATAAGACACAATGCCGTATGAAGCAGAGTGAGACTTATTGAACGAATACCGAGCACTAGCCAATATCATCGCCTTAAGTCCTGATATTTGATCTTCTGACCAGCCACGTTCTTCACATTTCTTAGCTAAGGTGTTAAATGCTTCAGATAGAAGTTTCATGTCCTTTTTGCCAATAGCTCGCCGCACCATTTCAGCTTGCTCGTAACTCATTCCTCCAATATCCCGGAAAGTTCTAAGCACACTCTCTTGGTAGATGGGTACACCTAGAGTTTCCTTAAATATAGGTTCAATATCAGGATGAACGTAGAATGGGCTAACTTTTCCTTGGGCTATCTGGATATAGTATTCAACAGCATTTCCCTTAAAGCCGTCCTGATTGAATTCCCAATCAAGCGAAGAAGGTCGGTACAGAGCTATGAGATTTGACAAATCCTTAATTGAGCACGGCTTAGTCTGTAAACACAAATTCGTAATACCCGTGGTTTTTGTCTGGAATGTCGCTTCGGTAGCCCCCGGCCAATAGACCTTCTGGTAAACCTCGTCTACATGTGGATATTCACCCCATTCAAGAGGTTCACCGCCTCGTTCTCTTATCTTTTCATTGCAAAGATGGATCGTCTCTAGTGCTGATACTCTTAAGATATCAACCTTAAGACCACCAACGTATTCCACGTCTTTAGGCCCAAATCCGGTAGCTAATTCACCATTAACTCCGCCGACTCGATATACTGGCATGATATTGTGAATAGGTTCTGGAGATATTAGGACGGCGCAATTATGTACTAGAATTCCTCCGATGTACCCCTTGTTTTCTTTTGGCTCGTTAAAGTCGAATACTTCAGTAGTAGGGCCAGTCTGTATTTCCTTGACATAAATATCTTTTCTCTGGTGAGTTTTGCTCCAGCATCTTGTTCTTTCTGGTGAGAAATTGGCTTCTAAGTTTTGTTGTTTGTATCGTTGCTTAAATTCAAACACATCAGTAGAATAGAATTTCTTGCCTATTTCAAGAGTGTAGGCGTTTTTTGAAACGTATTTGCCGTTATGCCATTGAATTTCTTTACTTTTTTGTTTTATCAAACAGGTAGAGAGATTTCGGGAATTCATGTAAGTAGCTAAATCTGATATAAGATTGATGGAAACCGATTTAGCTGCTATTTTTCCGTTCGTTGAAAGACACCAACCGTTTGCGCTCATGAAGCCGCTAACATACGCTTTCTGCGCTGAGGCGGTCATAGACCAAAATTCCGAATGGAAGCGTCTATTAAAAATTCTAGAAGGCTGTTTCATCCAATCAGGAAAGTTGTTTTTGCCGAAATGTATGACATCCCTTCTTCTCGAATCGAACCAGAACTTGATATTATTAGTAGTAAGCCAATGGATAAAGATATCGCGAGGTTCATCGTCTTTCCCTGGAGTAAAATATCCCTTATTGGCTGATCCGTCCCCTAGCAGCCAGCCAGCAACAAACGCTTCGCTTTCACCTGGTTCAAACTCGCCGTCAAATTTTCCAAAGGGCCTATAGTCCACAATTTCACCAAGACAATGCCGTGCTTCCACTTCTCTGCCATCTTTAAGGATTAGTCGATGATCGCTAGTGCAGGTCAGACAAATTCCATTGTTAAGAACAAGAGAAATCGTAGGTTTAACTCCAGTCGACCAGACTGATATCGGTTTACCTTCGCTCAATCTGGCGTTTCGTAATAACTGCACCATTCCGTCACTGAATACCGGGGTATCACCGCATATACATGCGTGGATTCCCTTTTGCCTCATTACCCCGCACATTCGAGTCACTAGAGACCAAATCTCTTTATTTTCATTGGCGTACTTCTGTAATGCGGGGTTTCTCTCAATTTCACCAGGAACATGAGTACCTTCATCGTCTTCATAGCCTAGCAACCAGTCTGACTCGTTCATTCCTTGGGGCACACTAGGCATTGTCTTTGTCAGGATTTCTGTTGATTGACGCACTTTGCCGAATTTATACCGCTCAATGTCTTTCATGGCTGAACGAGGCTTAAGTAGGGTATCAGTGGAAATAGGCAACATCCTATCTCCGTACACCTTCTTCATAAGCATTAACAGTTTATCTTTATCAGATATATCAATATCAATATCTGGAGGGGTCATGGCCTTAAGCCTCCCCTCTGTCAAAAATCGTTCAAAGGGCAAGTCATAGGGAATAGGGTCAGTCACTGAGATTCCAAGGCCAAAGGCCAGTAAACATCCTCCAGCAGAGCCACGGCAGTTTACAAGTATTCCGTTTTCTTTAGCTAACAGCGCAATATCATTAGCCAATAGCATGTAACTTAAACCGTCCAGTAACGGGCTTGAACTGAGCACATTCATTTCATACTCTAGTCGTTGACGGTATATTTCATTGCTTAGGTCAATGCGATTTATTTTTCCCATTCTAGAGTAGATTTCGGCTCTCCTGTCGCCATTAAACTCTGGTATGAGGAAACCCCTCTCCTTGGCCGTTAGAAACGAATAGGAGCCAAATTGAGAGGCAAATAGGTGGGTGTTGTCTATTAGCTCAGAAATTTCATACTCACTAAGACCTTGGGTGGTTTTCGCTAGCTCAGAATATTCCTTCGCACCCTTAATATGTTGATAGAAACTCATGATCCAGTCAGAACCGTAGCGTTTGTTGTCCTGGATCAGTTTGTCTTCTTTTTGGGCATAATGAGCGTCTTGAGAAGCTAGACGTTTTATACCCGCAGGTTTGGTTACACACTCCCAACGTATTCTGTTGCTTTCTCGTATGACGTCAGGGTGACTGAACCATGGTTTGATTTCGTTTACTACATTAATCAGACCAGAATCTGTTTTCTGGATATCGCTGGTTAGGTCATCAACAATCCATTCGTCATATATACTCTCTACCCCGAGGGTAGCGATCATTAGATCTAGTCGTTTTCTGGCTTCTTCGATGTCCCCGTGTTCAATAATTGGCCCGTTGAGCCACCCGCCAATACAGGCTGTTCCAACGACTATGCCCTTCTCAACTAATTGCAAGAAGTCTTCCCAGTAGATACAGCCCTTAGCATCTCCAAAGGCCACCTTTAACCGTGGTTTGGTATACATGAGAGGAGTGAGCTTACAGTACATCTCGTAAGCTTCTTTGGTCTTAAAGAAGATGGTAATGTGGTAGGTCTTAGTTTCCCCATACTTGTCGTCAGGCCAGTATAAGTAAGCCTCTGCTCCATGTATGCACTTAAGACCATGTTTCGTCGCACTTCTATAGGCTGAGGCAGCACTGTTTAGGGTTCCATGCTCAGTAAAGGTCACATGGCTCATGCCGACCTCTTTCATTCGCTGAACCATGACATCAACTGTTGAGGAACCATCTAAGCTGCCTACATCTGAGTGAGCATGGAAACAACAGGCTAGCGGCTTTCCCATGAACGTCTCTGATTGCATAACTTCTCCTTGTGTTTGTTGCAACGAGAAGTGTAGCAGCCGGTTAGTGTGCTGTAAAGGCCAAGAACCTAATGTGTGGAGAATTTAAAGCATAGAAGCTGGCGTCATCTAGTGGCTGGGTGTAGATGACGTAGGGCCTGATTGATTGAGTCTCAAAGTTATAGATTTTCTTCTCAAATTCAAGTGGTTCCTCTATTTCCAGGGATTCGTATAGGTCTTCTAGAAAAACTCTTGATGCCATCTTCGTCCTCCTACTCTTACTACAAGAATACAGGGTTGCTAAGTAAACATTTTTGCCTGATACTGGGTTTTTAAACCGACAGCAAGGGGCTTCTGGATGGGTATCCGTACTTATGAGGGAAATAACACTAATAGTGGTGAACAGTTGTCTTAAAGGGAGCGAAGTATTTAATACGTTCTTTGTTAGAAAGCCATGTCTAAACGGTGTATTGGAGATAACATATGAAAAAGGCTCAAGGAAGATCATTTCGATTTTGCTATTTCCCATTCCAGGTCAGATACACACAAACCAAGCTGCTTACCTCACGAATAAGTTTAGATGAACTCGACTATCTTCAGAACAGACCAAAAGAAGAGCAATTGCTGCTTTTCTACAACATACCTACCATTGTCGTTAAAAGGGGAAGAGTGGAGAAAGTCCAGAGTAATACTCGTCAAACAGTCTGTATTATTGATTTTGACAAATGCTCAGAACGTGATACCATTGAACATTGTTTCAATGGATTTTGTCAAGAGCTTAATTCGAGCAAGCCGATGCTCGTTCAATCCTACTCTGGATACCATATGGTTTATGTTGTAGATTCCACACTGCCTCCAGATTACTACCGAGACTTACAGCTTGGTGTAATCTCAAAGCATTTCTCTGAACTATTGGATTATGTTGACTTTACTTCGTCTGTATCCATGTCTAGAGGGTTCTACCACAGCAAACACCTTAACACTTGGATAAAAGAAGGACGTGTTAATGCTACTCCTTCTCGCCAAGGCCCTGCTCATAAATTCTTTTCAGAGTCTATGGAATTCAAAAGGGAAGATCTTAAGGGGTATCCATCTGAAAGTAATCTAAATAACTTAAGAAATTATTTAATGAAGATTTTGGAGGAACACCGAGGTGACCCATACTACGCTAAACGATATCGCTGGGTGGAAAGATATTGCGCCACTAGACTTCGACGAATACTGGTTACATCCATTGGAAACTCCAACGAGGGAATACTGCAAGGAAGTAATGTCGGAGAGACAGAAGAAAAATCTCAGACCAGCCATACCAATATCGAGAGCCATGCTAGCCTACCGGCTTTCTCAGCTGCGGCAATACAACGTCTTCCTGGAGAAGTGGGGGAGCGAAGTTTTAGAGAAACAGCAGTGGTTGGTGAGCGACATGCTGAACGAAGTCGAGAGGCTGTTGAATCAAGCGGCCTACAGAGAAATCCCGAAAAGGGCTGCCGATGTTGCGATTTCTATCATAGCGGGGCTGAAGGAGATAAGGGAACCGGATTTTGTGGATTTTTCAGCTCAGAGCGTATATTGGCATTTGTACAGGATGTCAGAGTTCTGTGCTATAGGAGAAAGGTCGATCTTAACCTCCTGGGCGACATCCTTTCAACGAATAGCTTACGAAGCTACGGCTACTGGAGCATCAAATCAGAAGAATCGGATTTCTCGATATTCTTTGGAATCGTGCGACAGGTTTTGGAAGAAACTTATGGGCGAGGAGTTTTTGTTGGAAATTCATCAAAATGCATTGTTGAGTGGCTTAGATTTGCCAACTTGTATTTGGCAAATAAGCCTTCTTCTGAGAGAATCGTACAAAGAATCGCCACTGTCGCCGCTAGAGGCATCCGACTATACCTTAAAACACAAGGTATTCGAATAGAACAGTGTAGTTCGGACT
>Ga0210003_1000646_pt1 | contig 31481 bp, 42 predicted proteins | sample LantaG_FD_182804 | JGI IMG/M metagenome (GOLD analysis project Ga0210003, IMG submission 182804) | Deep subsurface microbial communities from Baltic Sea to uncover new lineages of life (NeLLi) - Landsort_02402 metaG (SPAdes) (version 2) | ecosystem: Environmental > Aquatic > Marine > Oceanic >... | reverse complement strand
GGTTCATCATCTTCAGCGATTAGAACATATTTTTTATCTTCAGTCACGAATTCTTGAAGATGTTTTGGAACATCCTCGGTTTTACCGAAATAATGAAACCAAGCATGGTCATGATGCCATTTTATCCCCAAGACTTGAAGTTTATCAAGCGTGTCGGCAAATTCTGCGACAACTCTTTCCTTTTTAATTATTTTCATTTATAACCAATTTTCCCTTTTTGGGTTCTTCGTTTACGAAATTCAGTGTGGAGATTCATCTCCCTCATTAAAATCATGACAATATACGCATTTTTTTTATTAACCGCACCTTTCATTGAAGAAAATGTGTTTAAAGTTTTCCACTCGCTCATACCTCTAAATAAACCAAGTAAATGTCTGGCTTGTACCTCATATTGTTCACCATTTTTCACAATACGTACTCGCTGATTAACCCTTTTCAAAATATTTGTCTTCATATCAAAACAATTTTAGTACACCTGAAGGGACTCGAACCCCCAAAATCTCCACGTTCGTAGCGTGGTGCATTATCCAGTTATGCTACAGGTGCATGTTTTTCTTTTTTTATGATGATGTTTTCTATGACAATTAGAACACAACACCTCACATTTTTCAATTTCTTCCATTATTTTTTCAACACTATACGTTGAACCAATTAATTCTGAGACGTTAAATTCTTTTTCATTTGAATCTTCATGATGAAACTCCAAACAAGCTGGATGATTCTCAGGACATCGATTACATTTTAAAGTTTTTTTATATTCATTATACCATTCTCTATTTTTTATTCTATTGCGTTTATTTCTTTCAAGCGTGGTTTTTTTGTTTTCGTTATACGATTTTTTCCTAATTATCTTCCAACATTCTTTACATGTAGAATGACGAATATTTTTCCTTTTATTTTTAAATGGAAAATCTTCAATATTTTTTTCATTACCACACCTTAAACAAACCTTACAATCTTTCATTTTTCTTTTCTCATAAATACTGCGAATTTATTTTTCTTGTTCGTAGTGTTGTACCCTCGGCAGGACTCGAACCTGCAACCTTTAGTTTCGAAGACTACTATTCTATCCATTGAACTACAAGGGCATTTGTTGTGCTTCCAGCAGGACTCGAACCTGCATCCAAAATTTAGGAAATTCTAATTCTATCCCTTGAACTATGGAAGCCATAATTTCTTAAAATCAAGTTCTTCAAACACTTCCCAGCCAGAAGCTGGTTCACCAAACTTAGGGAATCTTTTTATGTAAGCCGTTCTCCAAGCCGTACAACCTTTTCGAGTACAATCCTGCTCATATTCACCAGTTTCATCCCATTTATGACCAAATAAACTACAAATAATCTTTTTACTCATCACTATTTTATAATAAATACTGAGACATCAGGTCTTTGCGCTTTTCCCCGGCAACAATAATTATGCAATGCCCATTTATGTCAATGAACGCATAGGCATTATAACTAACGTGTTTTTTCTGGTCGTAGTCATAATACTCTACCTTATTCTGCATCTTCACTATTGAATATTCCATATCATTAGTACACCCGGCAGGACTCGAACCTGCGACCTGAGCATTAGAAGTGCCCTGCTCTAATCCACTGAGCTACGGGTGCATGGTGCTCCTACTTGATAGTGATACCGAGTTAAACGAGTATTGCTACTCGAAGGAGCATTAATGTGCAAATGTAGTGAAAATTACTGAGATAGCAACTCTCTGGTGATATTGCTTGCGATTTTCCCATCGATAATGGGACTCTTGATTTCCTGCATGACCTTTCCCATGTCCTGCATACCAGAATATCCGTTTTCTTCAATCACTTCTGCAATAACCAATCTGATTTGGTCTTCGGTCATCATCTGAGGTAAGTAGCTTTCAAGAATCATGACTTCGTTATCAGCACCCATCAACTTGGCATTCTCTGACATCGACTTCAACATAGTAACTATGTCATCATCAGTTGGGTTGAGAACGGGCTTACCTTTCTTGTCTTTAATTCTACTGATGTCACCAATGGCTACTCTAAGTACCGATAAGGTTTCCGTGTCTCTGTTCTTCATAGCAGCATGCATGTCTACTATTAACTGTTCTTGTAATGTACTCATGATTTCTCGTTTTAATTAAAATTTAGTTTCCAAAAGGAATTTGGAAATATTGTCAATGACTTCATTAACACCCAAACCACCCTGCTTTCTTGGCATTTCTGCCGTCTTTCTTTGTATTGTTTTTCTTAGGAACGCTGTGATTAATCTACCGTTTCTTACAATCGCCCAAAGTTCATTGCCTGTTGAATCCCTAATGATATCTTGATTATCAAGAGAATTGATTTCATAATATGTTCCGGTTCTGTGTTTCTGGGTTACCAGACCAGATGTTGGGTTGATTTCAAATCTCCCAAGCATGATTCCATAAGACATTTCATTATCGAAAGAATTATCCAATATGTGGTGTAAGTTCTTGTTAATGTTTTCTGCTTCGACAGGAGTAATGTCGTTATTTTGAGTCATGGTTTCCAATCTTTCGGTAATCCTATCGTAAGCGTGTGTTGTGATTTGTGTTCGAAAATATTTATCATTCATATATATGTATACGAATATAATAATATTTTCTTGAATTTTAATTCAATTGAGTTTCGTTATAAAGGAATCGTGCCAAATCAACATCCACAACATTTTCAGTATAGTTTTTATCGTGTATCCTCATATTCCTGTCATTACGTTTGTTAAGATAACCACTCCATCTTCCACCTCGCATTGAAACATAACTTTCGATACGTTCTCTTGGAATACCTTTCTTACCAAATAACATTTGTTGTACATAATTTGTTTTACCCACCATTTTAAGATTGGAGTTCATGAGTACCTTCTTCATTCTTGGAAATATATCTGGAACCACATATAATCGGATTCCGGCAAATTGTAGTGCGTATGAAGGAATAGTAATTTTACTTATCCACTGCTTATATTTAGGTTGTTCTTGAAGTCTTTCTCCTTCAGGATATGGAACCCAATCTTCTTGTTCGACTTCTTCACCCCAATTACAAATTTTATTTCCTAATTTCAATAAGGGAACGTAAAACAGATTGGTAGTGACTATGTTCTGTGCCAAGTACCACCATAATGCCACCTTATTTCCTCTAATTGCTTTGGTCCAAAGAATTAATGGAAGCGTCCATCTTGCCATGTTTCGGATTCCAAATGGTGTGGCTTTAATGATTTGGTCAAGTTTTTCCGATTTCTTTCCAGTTCTTATTTCCCAGAGTCTCAGCGCAACAATTGTGTAGATGAAGTGGTCACGACTCATCTTTCTACCAAGGTGGAAAGTGGGTAAACCTTCAGGTTCTTCATAATCGGGATGTCTGACCCCAACCATTTTTCCTTTATAATCCCTACCCTTATATTCATATCGGTACTGCCAACAATTTTCTATCCCCTCAATTAATTTTGGGTCATTGTAAATCATATATGCGTCTTGAGTACCACCAATACTGTCTCCAAGCCCTTTACCGTCACTATACGTTACAATTAAATTATGTTCGTCACGGTGAAAATATGCATTTTCTTCAGTTGCATCTGGATTATATGGTCCTAATGGTAGTTTTTCTGGCATTATACTTGCTTTTTGTATATAGTTATGTCGTGAGGTGCTTTTTCGTTCCCACCAAAATATACTCCAAGGGTGTACCCCAACCCTGATTTTTTTACTAATTTAAAATCGTTATTAAGTTCATATATTTCCCTGTCCTTAATTAATTTATTGATTTTGGTATCCATGACCCGATAATAACTCCTATTAATATGTGGGAGATAAGCGACTTTAAACCTATACCACTTATTTAATTTAACCCTACAAATTGGCATTGTTTTTTGTCTGAAACCATCATGGTATTCATATCCCACGATTTCAATCTTATTCTCACTTAGAATAGGTCTCCAACCAAATCGGAATGAACTACGTTTCTGATGATGTCCGATGCTGAAACCAAATAACTTATTAACATCCCATTGGTCTTCGTCTTTGAGGTCGAACAAGCAGGAGTCTGTAAACCTGAACTTGGCTCTCCTGAAAGTTATTTTGTCTTTCTTAACCCAAAAAGGAAATGCTATTGGTATCAGGTAGGGATAATGTCTACCCTTTTTTATTTTGATTTTCATTTCTTGAATATCTTTTTCCAGAGTTTGGGTAAACCACCGCCTTCATAATCACCCTTACCAGCGATAAGCCAATAGATTTGGCGACCAGCGATATAAACAATAAGTGCACCTAATATGGTGAAAAGTGTAAAGAATCCCCATCCGTTGGGATTAAATGACCCAAACCAATGGGCACATAACCCAACTAGAAAGGAAAATGCTATTAATATTGCCATCCAAATAGGAAAGACTAATAATCTAGGTATTTTCATGGTTTCTTTTTAGATAAATACTAACAACACACCAAACAACTCGAAAGTTGTTCCCGTACATGTGCTATGTAATTCTCGATAATTCGAATTTTTCCACGTGCTGCGGGGTGATGGATGTATTCATGGGGTATTTGGTGCTTTTTAAGCTCTCTCTCGACCTTTCTACCCATTGCAACTACGATACCATCAAATGACCTGATGTCCTCTATATCGTCCTCGTAGACGTTCTTGAAGCATAATGAATTCCAATCAAGTCCAAGGGCATCTGTTGCTTTTGAAAGATGTGCTGCTGCGAGTCTTCGGTCTTTCCATGTCCAGCCTTTTTCAATTGCTGTTGGACTGCGTTCCTCGCCTACAAAAAGTATGTTTTTCATTCGATATAAATTACGTCTCTAAGATAAAGACCATTAATTTTAATTGTTGAAAAAATAATATCATGTTCGGGGTGTTTTTCTATAATATATTCATAAAAACCCCTTCCCGATAATTTATCTGGAAACCGAAGTTCTTCTTCAAAATTGAAAATTTCACCGCTCTTAGATAAATGTGAATATTTTATTTTATCCATATGAGTTTAATTTAAAAAAAATGGTTGGTAAGGACACCCATTATCATCTCTACTCTATAGTGCGTTCAAGTTTTACAATGCATCGGCACAGGGCGATGATGTGTTACCTGTTACTTGACTGAGGTAGAATCCTTCCGTCTTTCTCTCCGAATGCCTTCAGAGGATTTCGCAGCACACCCAACCATTTAGTTTGTAAAGATAATCATTTATTTGAAACAACCAAATATTTATTCTATTCCTGCGTGTATCTCTCTATGACAATTCGAACAAACCAGAATACACTTATCCAATTCTTTTTTCACCCTTTCCCAACTACGAGTATATCCCTTTGCTGCAATACCAAAGTCTTTTCCTCCGTCAGTATGATGAAATTCGAGAGCACCAACATATTTATCGTATCCACATTTTTCACATTTACCGCCTTTATATTCAATAGCAAGTTTCTTTATTTTCAGTCTACGTTTTTGTACTGCGTCAACAGCGCATTTCTTACATCTCCACCTACCATCTTTGCGATAAGAAAATTCTGTTACACCATGAATTTTACATGTTTTTTCCATAATATTTACTTTCACATAAATACATGGGATTAACAAAATAAATTAATCATTTGCTCCACGGGCAGGACTCGAACCTGCGACCTTTTGATTAACAGTCAAATGCATCTACCAACTGAGCTACCGAGGAATATTGTTGACCCTGCCAGACTCGAACTGGCGACCTCCATGTTATGAGCATGGCATTCTAACCAACTGAAATAAGGGTCAGAAAAACTGAGCCTCCTGTCAGATTCGAACTGACGAGTTCCAAAGAAACCGGGTTACAAATCCGGTGCAATCGACCACTATGCGAAGGAGGCATGGCGAGGGACAGGTTGTTTATACCTTCGAAGGACTCCCTCAGACCTTTTGTGCGCAAAGATGGACTCGAACCACCGACCCCGCCAGTACTCGAAAGTACCAAGACGTACTCTACCAACTGAGTTATTCACGCATATAAAAACATAGGCAAGAATCTTTCCCGAAACTATTTAATGCTTCTGGTAGTTGGACTACCTCACAACCTATTTGAGCAGGTAATGGGATTCGAACCCACGGTGTGATATTATCTTTCCAGCTTGGAAGGCTGGCGCAATCGACCACTATGCGACACCTGCATGCCTCGACTTTTTACTGAACAGCACATGTTCACCTGCAAGTTACAGGAGGTCTAATCATTCGAGTGACCTATGGGTGGTAATTTATTGCATAGGTTGGCTACCCAAACTCCAACTCTGCTCCCTCAATGGGAGTCGTGCTTTCCTGCATGGACTTACACTATACGCAATACAGGTTCTTAATTGTGGAACAAGCTGGAATTGAACCAGCGACACATGGATTTTCAGTCCATTGCTCTACCAACTGAGCTATTGCTCCATTTGCGGAAGCAGGAATGGATTCGAACCATTGACCTCTCTTTCAGGGAGTGCTCTGACCAACTGAGCTACGCTGTTCCGTTTGTGGTGATAACAGGATTTGAACCTGTGTCTGGAGGACTTCACTCTCCCGCTAAACCAACTCAGCTATATCACCATTAAAATATCGGTGTTTTCGATTTGACAATTCTCTTCTTCGGTATGGCAGTTATGAACACGTTTAACCGATATGCTTCCCCCATTATGCATTAATGCATCACCAATATTTTGCGCACCGGGTAGGACTCGAACCTACAACCCTCTACTTAACGGGCAGACGCTCTACCAATTGAGCTACCGATGCATAAAATGGATTCAGGTGTGAGCCTCATACTCACGCACCCCGACAGTATTTCGACCATCATTTTATATGTCTCAGAGAACGAATTGATTTCCGTGTTGCCAATCACGGGTACATTAGACATTCCAACAGAACATTGAGGGCAGCATATTATGCAAGCCTGAATCCCACCCAACACAAATCGTTAACTAAATGTGTTCGATGATTACGAGAGACTTTACGTTTTTATCTCTCGATTTGCTGACTGAGTTGGGTCTGAGCCAACCAAAGGCGTGTCATGACACAACACCTCTTGTTCCAATATTTCAATCAATGATGTAGTCGGACAGGATTCGAACCTGTGTGTCCTCGTGTATAGATGATGTACCACCACACTTAAGACTTAGTACAAATCAACGTTAAACCGCTCCGTCACCGACAACATTTGCTGTCTCCAAAATTTGCGCCACTAAAAACCAAGACAGCCGGGGTTTACAGTTCTGCGGAAGAGGTAGGATTCGAACCCACGGAGCGGGTTTCCCCGCTCAACGGTTTTCAAGACCGCCACCATAAACCACTCGGACACTCTTCCATTTTGACCTTATTCATCACAAACACGTTATATCGGTCAGACCAGTGTTGATTGGTCTTTGTTGTCCTGAGTGGATTTGAACCACCGACCTCCAAATTATCAGTTTGATGCTCTAACCAACTGAGCTACAGGACAATATTAAATGGCAGGAGTCCCGAAATTAGGACGGTTTTACCTTTTAACCTTACCATTTTGAGCACACGGTGGGATTCGAACCCACGATTGTACGCTTTTGCAGAGCGTTGCCTTTGACCACTCGACCACATGTGCGAAATTCCAATACGTCAATGAACTAAAACAAAAAACCCGACTCTCTTGCGAAGGTCGGGTTCTGTTTGTGTTAAGTTAGATTCTATCCTATGATGTCTCTAACCCCAAAACCCTCGTCCGCAATATTTCTGCCAAATGAACAGAATATACCATTTCCATTACGACTATCTGTCGTTCCCGAACTGGTAATATTTCTTACAAAGGTTTTCATCTTTTCTTAATTTTAAACTATATGTTTCTTCTAAATACGAAGCAAAGGTATAAAATGTTACATTAAATGCAAACAATTTTTAAAAAAAATTATTTATTAATATCGATTTTGGTCGAATTTCATAAAAACAGGTAATATATCGGATTGAAAATCAAACACTTTCAAACCCCAATCATTATTTTTCGTTTGATACAAAATATTACTGGTAATTATGAGGCGAAGTGATTGTGTTCTGACATTATCTTCGATAATTGATACTATGAAAGTGCCTTCCCTTATGATATTTCTCAAATCAACTTGTTCCACATATGGGAGTGGTAGTCCTTCAGGTATTGGTTGTTGATGCATTATTCGCCCCTCTAATGAAATGACTTGAATATATGTATTCTTTTTAATCGTACCGTTTGATAATTTTATATTAAAAACACCATTTGATGGATTGGGGTAGATTGACATTATCATCTCATCTATTGGTAGTTTAATTGTAAATTCTGAACTTCTCGGACTTTCGTTCCCCGCAGCATCATATGCGCTAATTGATAGATGATAATCTTCTTCGGGTGTTAGTCCATTCATTTCATACCTGTTCGTATTTGTTGAATCCAAGAAAACCCCATCAAGATAAATGTTATATCCAACAATCCCAACATTGTCTTGTGGTTCCATCCACGTTACTCTTGCTGATTTTTGTTGATATTCAACGGTGATGATTTGAGGTACGGCTGGTTGTGTTATATCGGGGATAATGGCATGGAGTGGTTCAGACTGTGCACTTTCATTACCAGCAGCATCATAAGCCGATACGGTCAAATCATATTCGCCAGCATCTAATACCGGAAATTCATATTGTGTGTTTTCAGTAGAATCGTATCTCACACCATCCACCCACACACAATAACCAGCAACACCAACATTATCTGTTGATGGATTCCATGCCAAAGTAATCCGACTTTGATTGAAAGCCAGTAATGATGTTAATAAGAAAACCACCAATAGTAATATTTTCTTCATGCTTCTTGTTTCTTATAAATACAAAAAAACCCCGGAAATTTCCGGGGTTTTAAGCACTTGATGTTTAACTAAATCTGAATTTGGTTAGATTTCAACCTCCTTCTCGTTCAGGTCAAAGGTGAAGGTTAGTTCTTGTCCATCCAATGTCAGATTCAAGACGTTCTCGTCAAATGACTTGAACTCTGTGAACCACTTTTTGGATAGGATAAGTGCAAACTTGATTTCAGCGATTTCCTGTAAAACTTTCCTTCTCTGCTTATTCAGAATATCTGATTTGGTTTCGAGATAGGTCTTAAGCACACCCCTTTGCTGTTCTTCACCCAATGACAGGTAAATGTCGGATTCCATCTGAGCATTATATTTTCTAAGAGCATCAGCCATTACATACTCATTGACTTTCAGTGGTGCACCACTTTCGAGCTTCTTCTGGACATCAACCACCTTTGGTAGACCACTGAGTCCTTTGATTTTCGTTGCGAGGTTCACCGACATATATGAGTCAGAAGTCTCACCCTTATCTGTAAGTGGGTTGTAACCGTTATAATCGGTAATACCCACGGTCTTGAGCCAATCCGCAGCTTCCTGACCCAGAAGCTCAACAAAGGACTTACTGGTTTTCGGGAACAACTCCTTACGGAAGTAGTCATAGACCTTCTTATCACCCTGTAGTTTCTTGAGTTGCCATTCCTTCTCGGCAAGTGCTTCTGCACTGATGGCTTTCACCATACCACGGTTCACGAGTGGAATGCTGGTCAGGTCAATAATGCAAGTTCCTTCATCCATAGTAAAACCAACCCCGTTCTTTACTAATATGTTCTGAAGTTCTGGAACCCATAATACCGGAAGTTTCTTAATATTCACAATACCGTCCTTAATAATGGTAAAGGTCTTGTATTTGTAAGAAGCTACTTTGTTAATATCGAATTTATTTTCGGGAAGTATGGCTTCACCATCGATGCGAATTCTCACACTGAGGTTCGCACGCTCACTGTTCCAAACCAAATCGGTAAGAGCATATCCTTTATCAGGATTACTTGCTTTAAAATCAACCCTGACGTTCTTTTCTTTGAGTTCTTCGGTAATCTTAGTGATTTCCGCAACGTCTTTGGCTTCAGCTAACCTTTTCTTGTCAGCAGCACTCAGGTCTTCACCTCTTTGAACACGCTTGGCTCCAACCCTCTTATAATTGAATTCATCATGGTTGGGGAAGAAAACACAACCCTCGGTATTCGAAAGGTCTTCGATAAGGTTCATGAGACAATATGCATCATCAGGAACCGGGAGAATTGTTGCTTGACCTTCTGGGAATCTTTTTGCATTATCTACAATACATTCCTTGATAGCGGTTTTAAATGTATTGAGTTTCTGCTTACCGAAGGCATTCACCAGCATCTTGTAATAATGGTTATCACCAAGCGCATAGAAAATCTTCTCAGCATCTTCATTCAGAAGTTTATCCGAAAGCACATATATTGCAGCATAAAGACTGGTCAACGGTGCATGTTCTTCTCCAACAGCAGTTGGTGCGAAGTAATGAATTTCCTTCACACTCTGGTTAACCAGAATCTCACCGTCACCGATGTTATATAGCAATACACTACCATCTGTTCCAACGCTGAATGCAAAGTCATAGAGATGGGCATCAGGGATATAGACGATAGTTTTCTTTCCACCCATTATTTCCGAAGAAATCTTGGCATCGAAGACAGGTTCGAACTCGTCAAAGTCCGAGGTACTGACTTTCTCACCACCAACGATGGAAGCCATCTCGGTAATCCTGCGGGTATCCGCATAGTAACCGTACTCAACGAAGGTAGCTGCTGCCAACTCGGTTTCGAGCACCTTAAGTCCATCAATAACTTGATTCCAAGGACAGTCGTTATTATAACCATCGGTAAGGAAAATCATCGAGAAAATTGAATCCGGGCGATTGGCACTGATTCTGCCGATGATGTCGTGAACCAATTCCAGTGGGGGTCCAAATGCGGTACAACCAACGGGACGTAACCACCTGTCAATAGCATCATTCAAGTCACTAAGTGTCTTGAGCGATTTGACTTCGACTTCTTCTTTTAGAATTCCACAATCACGACTTCCTGAGAACCATACAATAGAAATTGTATCACCATCCCTCATTACGTTGGATAGTTTGTTCTTAAGCTGTGTCTTGATTTTTGGAAGGTCGTAGTACATCGAATACGATACGTCTACTACGAAAATGTGATTTGTTTTTTTGGCAACCTCTACTGTTACCTCGCTATTTATCTCTTGAGTTGTGAGAAAATAGTTCTCGTCAATTTTTACATGTTTTTTCATTACATTACAGTTTATTTACAGTTATTTAGTTTTCAATAAACAATTTCTTATACGATAGTCGTCAGAAATTGTTACAAAATTTTCAATCTTTTTTTACAATACGGTTGTGTTTCTTCAACCAACTTTCAATATATGCACCGTCATTACTGACAAACCCATCATGGCAGTCCGCTTGGAAATCCCTGACGAGTTGTTCTAAATCCTTTAAGGTTAGGTAATAACCATCCACATATTCTTCATCAATTAATTTGCTTTCCTGAGTAATCATTTTCGACTGATTTAGAAAGCAAATATATTACAATAATTTGGAATTTCAAAGAACTTTCGTATAAATACGACAAAAAATATTTTTATCCACACTTCGAGTTTCCACAACTCATACAAGTCAGGCAACCTTCCTTATACTCAAGGTTTTCACTCCCACAACTAGGGCAAGTACCTGCGCCTTTTTCACCGTCTTTAATGTATCTTTTAATCACACGAGCCACACCGTTCTTCCATGTGTTAATATGGTCTTCACCAAAAGTCAGACTATCAATAAGTTGGTGGACATATACAAGTGGCATTCTGTGTCTAAGTACACCTGATATAAATTTAGCATAATTCCAATACTCTGGATTGAATGAATGGTTTAGACCAGTATGCACATGCTTTACACCCTGACTATCCACATATTCAATGTCATACCTCTTGGTTTTCTTACCATCAACTTCTATAATATTCTTAACAACTTCACATTCCTTAATATTGTTGGGTAAGTTACTTAAACCATTCTCATATTTACCAGTGAAAATCTCATATGGTTTTCCATCTTTAATGCCCACAACAGCAATCCACTTCTCCAAGTTATTTTGGAATCTATGAATTTCACCTTTCAGTCTTTTAGGACGTTTAGGTGCATGTACTTCATCTGGAATTTCTTCTTTTTTCTTATTCGAAACCAACACACCACTACGTGAGCCATCACGATAAACAGTAATCCCCTTACAACCACTACGCCAACCAGTTTCATAGACCTTGGAAACCGTTTCTTCGTCCACGTCTTCTGGTAAGTTAACTGTTACAGATATACTATGGTCTACATGTTTTTGGATTCTACCCTGCATCTCGACTTTCTTAACCCAATCAACATCATTTGAGGTTGCTTTATAATAAGGTGACTTTTTAACTATTTCATCAACTTGTTCATCACTCATGGTTTTAACGACATCGACATCATAATTATTCACTTTAAGCCATGTCTCGAAATGGTGGTGAAAGACCTGATATTCCATCCAAGCAATTCCTTCGTCATCAATGAAGTCAATTCTAACATCTTTTTCCTGTGGGTTAATTTTTCTACGTCTTTTATATACCGGGAGGAATACTGGTTCAATACCAGAAGTCGTTTGCGTCTCAATACTAACCGTACCTGTTGGTGCTATCGTTAGGAGTGCAATGTTTCTACGACCATAATGTTGCATCATTACCCATACCTCAAAATCTTCTTGTTTGATTCTTTCAATGAAAGGGTTATTCTTTTCACGTTCGAAATCGAAAATTGGGAAGGCTCCACGTTCTTTAGCCATTATTGCCGAAGATTTATAAGCATTTAATTTCAATTGCTTATGTACTTCCTCACTAAAATCAGTTGCAGCATCTGTACCATAAATCAAACCCAATGCAGCAAGCATATCACCTTCAGCAGTTACACCAAGTCCGGTTCTTCTACCCTCAACCGCTTTTTCCCTTATTCTTTCCCAGAGATTGAGTTCATATAATTTAATGAGGTCGTCTTCGGGGTCGGCTTTAATTTTAGCGAGTATCGCATCGATTTTCTCCAGTTCTAAATCAACGATATCATCCATGTAACGCATTGCAATAATCACATCACGTTTGAATGCGCCCCATTGGAATTTAGCTTCTGGGGTGAATGGGTCTTGCACATATCCGTAAAGATTAATTGCAAGTAATCTACAACTATCATATGGGCATAGGGGAATCTCACCACATGGGTTAGTGCTCACGGTCTTGAACCCTAAATCAGCATAGCAGTCGGGCACACTTTCCGAAATCACTTTGTCCCAGAATAAGATGCCGGGTTCTGCTGATTTCCAAGCATTACGTATTATTTTTTTCCAGAGCTTTTTGGCATCAATTTCTTTACTATATTTTGGAGTGCTGCTATCAATTGGATAACGTTGGGTGAAGGAACTGCCTTCTGTCACAGCTTTCATGAATTCATCCGTGAGTTTTACACTCACATTTGCTCCAGTAATTTTCCCGGCTTCCATCTTAGCATCAATAAATTGTTCACTATCTGGATGGTTGATTGATACACTGAGCATTAACGCACCTCTGCGTCCGTCTTGCGCCACTTCTTTTGTGCTATTAGAGTAACGTTCCATAAAAGGTACAATACCAGTACTTGTTATCGCACTATTCTTAACCGGACTACCTTTGGGTCTGACGTGGGATAGGTCGTGCCCGACTCCCCCTCTGCGCTTCATGAGTTGGACCTGTTCTTGGTCGATTTTCATAATTCCACCATAACTATCGCTTTCTCCCTTGTTTCCAATTACGAAACAATTACTGAGACTTACAACTTGGAAATTATTTCCAATCCCAGACATGGGAGAACCCTGTGGGACAATTCGTTTGAAATCTCTGAGTGTATCAAAAATTTCTTCTTCTGTAAGTGGGTTGGGGTACTTAGCTTCGATTCTCGCAAGTTCTTTTGCGATTCTTCGATGCATGTCATCCGGGGTTAGTTCGTAATAGTTATCTTCGTCTTTTAAGCTGTATTTTCTTTCCCAGACATCGGCTGCTAATTCGTCTCCTTTAAAATATGCTAGGGTTGCTTTTTGTACTTCTTGTTTTGTGTAGGTTTTTCCTGAATTTTCGGTCATATAATTAATAAATTTTTATAGTTTTTTAAGAACGCAAATATATGGATTGGTTACGATAAATACAAGGATTATTTGAAAAATCACCTGAGATTTTAGAGAAAATTTAATTAAAAACCAATTAATTTTTTAAGGAATTTTTTAACGTTCTTACCACTAAACTTTTAATAAAAAAGGGGAGCCAAAAGCCCCCCTCAAAAAAACGGAAATTGATACAAAAAACAGAAAAAAAATTCTTAAGTATTGTCGGTTGTGAATGTGTCTGATGTCACATTGAGTGTTTCGTCTTCGCCCTCATCATCTTCTTGAACTAGGTTCTTAGAATCTGCTGCGAAACTAACACTATCGGCACTCATCCCACGATAGCTTGCACTTACACTATTGAGTGTTGCACTCATTTTTCTTACGCCAGCACCACTTGCGGTATAATTTACAGTGTTCCCATAACTAATACCAAACCCACTACCAACATCAAATGCGTCTTGGTTTGCTGCGAGATAAACAAAATTCCAATTATCTTTTTCACAGTCCTTAATTAATTTCTTGATGTCATTCTGACTATATTCTTTACTATCGTTTTCAAGACCATCAGTTACAACACATACCAGAACCTTGGCAGGTGCTTCGTCACCAAGTCTAGCAAGTCTGGCTTTATCGGCATTGATTGTTTTACCAATTGCGTCATAAAGTGCAGTCATTCCCCTTGGATACCATTCTTTAGGTGTGAGGTCTTTTGCTTTTTTAATATCTACGTTGTCATAGAGTATCTGATAGTTATTATTACTATCGAATAGCGCAACTGTAATTGTTGCTTCATCGGGTAATTCTCTTTGTTCCTTTAAGAACTGGTTGAATCCACCAATACTGTCAGACATAATACCTGACATCGAACCACTGCTATCAAGCACACAAATAATATGTGTTCTTTCATTAGTTGGAATGTATTCGGTTGTGGTTTTGGTTGTGGTAACAACTGTTACCTTTTTCTTCTTTTTAGCCATTATTAGTTTCTACTTAAGCATAAAGTTATTTTCAACAAATATAAATCAATTTTAATTAAGATGCAAGCTATTTTTATCTGGATTAAATAAAAATTATGATTTAGACAAAAAAATAATGTTTCATGGTCCAAAAATCAGGTTTATCCTGACAATCTTCATACGAAACATTATTGTCCGCAGGGAGAGATTCGAACTCCCATAGCCGAATGGCGATTGATTTACAGTCAACTGATTTCACCCACTTACCATCCTACGGTTTGTACCCCCGGTGGGAATCGAACCCACAACCCACTGATTAAGAGTCAGTTACTCTGCCAATTGAGCTACGAAGGTAAAGCGACACTGATTTTTTTTTCTTGCGAGAGAGAAATCTGTGTCAGTATAAACTTCTCGCTTCGTGGGCACGGCAGGACTCGAACCTGCATGTCCCGAAGGAACTGGAGCTACAATCCAGCGAACCACCAATTGTTCAACGTACCCAATACTAATCCTCAATGAATGTGGAAGCATCATCAGAACTGATTTCTTCACCATCAAGGCTAATTGAAACCCCACTGTTTAGATACTGACCACGACATTCATAGTTAACACTTGTCGATATACTCACCGTCAGGTGTTCACGCAAATACTCCAATAATTCTTCTCGTTCCATCATTTCAATCTTTAGTACCCCCGGTGAGACTCGAACTCACGACTCCCTGATTAAAGGTCAGGTGCTCTAGCCAACTGAGCTACAAAGGCATCTTTGTCCAGTTAATTATATAAAAAACTGGACGTTTGTCGTATGAACAGGACTCGAACCTGTATGGACAGCCTTACGGTAAAGTGCCCTCTCCCCATGTCTTGGATAGCGTCTCCCATTTTCGCCATCATACGTTTTGTGACCCCGGTGGGACTCGAACCCACGACCTCCGCATTAAAAGTGCGAGGCTCTACCAACTGAGCTACAAGGTCATCACATATCGACTGTTGGTCATCAGACTGGACTCGAACCAGTGCGCAGGGATTATAGATAGCATGTGCTTTCCCTTGCTCTGCCAACTGAGCTACAAATGCAGTCGATATGTCTACTCACGTTACTACTAACCTCAACTACTAACTTACCTTACTAATGTGTTTCCAGTTGTTGTGCCTGTCAGAACCTTCCTCTGCTCACGCTTTTTATGGTCGCCCATGCTATCGTTACACTAAAACTTTTCACACACTTTCCAATAAATTTTCATATCGGACTTCGCTACGCTTTCAAATTTTCATTACCATTAACGGGGTAATAACCGTTTTTCAAAGAACATCTTCATTTATAACTATTTTTCACGGGTAATAAATATTTTTCACATAAAAAAACCCCGACTCTTTCGAATCGGGGTTCCTTGTCTGTTATAAAGTCATTACTTTTATACACTGCCTTTAGACATAGATATCCCGATTCTCATAAGAGTCTTCTTATAAGATTTATAAAGATAATATGTGCTAAAAGTTGTCATTGTTTCTATTCGTTAAAAATTTCTAATCGCAAAACTACTATATAAATACGAAATAACCAAGGAAATGTTACAATTTTTTATAATTATTTTTAATTTATTATGTAACATACTCATAACCATCCTTAAATGGCTTGCTGTAAACTGGTCTTATCATTTTCCAGATAATCTCAGCATATGGTCTCCTATCATATAATTTGAATAGTATTGAACGATACTTAGATAATTTCGCTTGTTCAGCAAAAGCACTGCGTTCAGTTATTCCGTTCACATGATGGATTCTCACAAACTCCAATAATGCCAACCTTTCAATTTCGTTGAACTCCGACTGAAGTTTACCTGCGGTTCTTTTTAACCATTCATAGAATTCGTCTGGGACTCTGTCAAGTAATTCGTCAAACTCATAGTTATCTCTCATGTGTTCCCAAACCGTTAAGTTAGAAACGTTGGTTAGGATACCATGCAGTCTCACGTATTCGCTGAACTTCCACTTAAACCTGAAATCTCCGTCACGAAAAACATATCCTTCCTTGTTTTCCACTTCTTCAAGTGCTTGAAGGTCTCTTATATTCTTAATGTCACCAAAATCAAATACCTTCACAACAGTAAAAATGTTAGAATAGAGTCTAACCAATTCATCATGTGTTAATTCTTCACCAGTTGAAGTGATTATAGTTGTTAGTAATACAAGTTCTCTTCTGTCACCGTAGTCAACAACGATTCTGTTCTCTGGATAGATGACTTCAAATAAGTAAGTGTAATTAGTATTGAGTTTTTCATACTTCAATCCCAACATCTTCTTACCTTCAATGGACTGTTCAGAAATAAATGAACCTCTGGAAGCCACAATCCATTCCATACGTGGTTCGTAATAGAAGACGATAATTAAAGACCCATCCATTTTTTCGTAAATTACGAATGGTCTGGTTAAATCTATTTCCTTTGGGTCATGTTCTTGATAATTCTTGAATTTCTGAAAAGGACGAGCCAATATCTTTCCATCTCCATCAATCACCATTCCACGACAAGACATAGTATACTCATCCCAGAAACGTTTTGATTGCGCTTTTGGACTATAGTTGAGTATCCACATATCATATTCTGGATGCTTATTTGCAACTATCAAACTCTGTTCGATGTACTCATTTAGTACACCCCAATCCACTTTTTCCAACATTTTCATGTGAACGTTCTATTAACTATTGGAAATTGAAACAAATCAATTTCGTCATTCATTATTTTCATTCGTTTAGCCAGAAACCAAAGACCTCCTTGATTTTCAGGTCTCTTGAACTCCGTATAATCATCAATCAACACTTTTTTCCACACCCTAACCTCACCATTTTTAAGTTTCATTTTAAGGTGTGGAGCACAGGGTTTCTCGGTGCAATGCCAACCCGGTCTCACAGCAAATCCGTTGGTTGGGTAATTCTCAGCGACCATCCATTCACCAACTGGAAGTGTTCTGGTTTTATTTATAAATAATGAAGTTATGCTTCCATCTTTACGCTCTCTGAATAACTTATGCGCAATTATTGTCATTTTGTTACAAATTTTTGATTTTTTCTTGATTTACCATTAAACCAATTATGCCAGCAATTTTACTTGCGCTCATTTTATTCGCTGGGAGCGTCATAAAACCTTCTTCCACATATTCATTTAAAATTACCTCAATTTGGTTATCAAGTTCCCTCGCTTTTTCTTCATTTTGTAGTCTCCCTGCTTGTTCGAATGGTTTTTCTCGTTTCAATAAAAAATCCACGTTTTTAAATTCTTTATAACAATCAAGAACCAGATTTCTTAGATTTTCGTTTTTCGTCACATCATACATTATTGATAATAATAATGGTGAGTCTGTAATAATTACATCAACTTTTCCAATCAATCTGCGCATTTTATGTAATTGTTTTGCAAATATATAGATTTGGTCATCCAAGACTTTAATACTTTCTTCCCAAACTTTTTCTTTGGCGAACTCCAGAGTCATTTCACTATTGATTCCCATCCACTTTAATTCTGAAAAGATTTGTGCTGCTGATGTGGATTTCCCTGTGCCCGGTCCTGCGTATAGGTTAACTACAAACGGTTTTTCTAATGTATTCATATATTTTGATTTGAAACACAAAGATATAAAACTATTTTAGAATTCCCAGAGTATTTATATGAAATCGCAGGTTTAATGGAAATTAAAGACATTATCAAAGAAGAGTTTCGGAAAATTTTGAAAGAAGGTTATGTGATGGAACACGATAATTTCCGGTTTCGTCAAGAACTTACAAACTCTAGTTTCTATAATTTCAAGTCTTTCTCAAATGATTATGATGTAGATATCAGCGAGTCAAATATTATCATTAATTGGCGTATAGGATTCTGGTTAAATACTAATGGTGTTGAGAGTTTTTTGGTTAAAGCCGATAGTGTTGAAGGCACATATAAGGTCATGTTGTTCGATAAACAAAGTGATGAAGTTGTGCAGGAAATTGATAAGAACATCGCAGACGAACCTTGGAAGTTCCAGATATACGAAGCCACTCTTAAACTTAAAGACACGCTTTATATCGAATCTCTGGACTTCGATTTCAAAACCAAAATATGTATAGTCAATTTTTACGATAGCGATACCTCACTTAATGAAGGTGTTAAACCTAAGTTAAACGAAAGCCGTGAACATTTCCTTGATTATTTCAAAACCATGTGGTCTCAAAGCCAAGAAGTAAAGAGATTAATCTCAAATAATAAGTACCTGACCAATAAATACCAGAAGTATATCGACCCAAATTTTAATTGGGACACTCTCACCGATGACCAACTAAAATGGGTGTGGGATGAGTGGTCTGCTGATGAAGAAACCCTTTTTAATAAATCATGGTAATAACGTATTGGAATTTTAAAGTAGTCGAATTCGACTACTTTGTAGTTGCGCAGAACGGACTCGAACCGTTGTCTATGGCTTATGAGACCATCGTGAGAAACCACCTCTACCACTGCGCAATATATGTTCTATTTTATGTGTCACCATTTGATGGTGACATAAATCTGGTCTAAAGGCACAACACTTTCACCACGTTCATCAATGCTACGTGGCTTCGTGCGCCAATATAATCTTTTCTCGACTCTTTTAATTGGTTTACCCATCCACTGTTTTGGATTTTTTGAGACTTGTTTCCAAGACGGATATTTGAGTTTTTCGTGAGCGAAACCACCGTAACGGTTTCTACGATTACACCCACCGTGAGGACTGCAACGGTCACACGACCCATAATTATAAAGATAATTTCTGAGCGTGTGTCTGTAAACAGTACTATTGTCTGTTGACTTTAAAACTTTTTTCTTTTTCATTTACCTTGCAGCAACATTTGAGTTGCATTACAAGGCGTAAAGGATTCTCTTCATTTTAATAATTGTTTTAGTGTTTTACGATATTGTTCTCTAAGCCATTTAGCTGTTTCAAGTTTCTCAATAACTTCACTTGACATTTCTTCGGTCTTTTTCTTTTGTTCAACCATAATTTAGTTTTGATGCATTACTTTAACTCTAACGTTTTTTTAAATTCTGGGTCATCATTAATCCATTTCAAACTCTCCATCGTTAATCTCATACCCTTCTCTGTGGCTAATGCTGGTTCTTTATATTTTTTCTTTGTAAAAATACCCATTCTAATTCAAATATATATTTTTTTCAACGCACCAATAATCAAGGCTCAAAGCCTTCCACATCCAGAAGTCAAATTGGTTATCATTGTGCATCTGCATGCTTATTTCTAGCATAGCGTATATGAAATCAGCTACTTTTTGTAATAATTCGTTCCTCTTTTTTATTAGTTTTTCTCTCATAATCATTAATAAATACTCGGTTGTGGCTCAATCACCACTAAAATACTGCTCAAATATAGTGAAAAATGAGCCGTATTCCTAATATTTTTGAGCCAAATGAGCCAATTATGAGCCAATGGTCTCCAAGGCGAGACTCGAACTCGCACGCCCGTAGGCAATAGATTTTGAATCTATCATGTCTACCAATTCCATCACTTGGAGTAGTTAAATATTGAAGTGTCTCAGTATCTTTCCGTAACCCACAACCATATATCCGTTATCATTAACCACTGGTAATGTGGATGCGGTAAGAATATGATGTACTTCATGACCTAATTTTTTCAAATCATCAATTAATTTAAGTGATTCCGGGTAATTATTTATCCAAATTTTCATTTTCTTTTCTTTATGGTTTTCTTGTAGATGAGTTTCTTCACTTCTCTTCGACTCACCTTCTTACCGCAGCAGTTCTCCTTCGGTACTTTCTTCGTGCCCTTAATTATTCTATGCATCATTTATAATCCTAATCTCCGAACCAACCACCAAATCCATCATTATCTCTTTGTACCATTATTCCTTCATTAACTAAGTCTTGTTTGGCTTTATCCAAAACCAGACAACAAATGTTTCCTTGGTCTTTCTTATGATATTTAAGAAACTCTTTACGAATATTCTTAGTTGACAAATCAAGAATAATATTAGCCTCATAACGATATTGCTTCGCAATCTCCTCTTTAATAGCCCTTTTACATTTCTTTCTTAGTCCCATTACGGTAATGTTTCTGCTAATTTAACTGCCATCGCTATTCCTGCTACTGTCGGAACAAATCTGGCAATAGGTGAATCTCCTTCAGTAAAGAAATGTGGGTCGATTCTTTTACTAATTAATTCCAAGTCAAAATTCTTATCATACATCAGAATCTTATTACCTTCGTAATTCTGTACATCGGGATAATGTACCCATAATATCGGATAACCATTCACAATCTTTGTCTTCACCACTGTAAAGTTTGTTGGGTCTGGTGTTGAATTAACCCTTACAGTCTCTGATGGTGCGTTCCACCAACCCTGACCACAATCCCTACTATCTGCACTAAAAAGTTTCATTACTCCCATAATAACTGTTTTTAATTAAAATCTAGTGGTGAGACTCGAACTCATGTCACCGACCCCTGCTTCCAAGTTGCCGATGTTGGGAAACCAAACCCGCCTTTGTTTATTTGTGACAATGCCACTAGATTTTAGTAGCTGAAGCGGGACTCGAACCCGCAAGGGCAAATGCCCACAGCATTTTAAGTGCTGCGTGTATACCAATTCCACCATTCAGCCATTATTATTTCTCATCGGTAGTTTCCAATATGATTTTTTTACCAAATCCACCACGAAGACTTTTCTTCATTATTTTCTGTTCCTTGATTTCATTAAGTCCAATCCCATTTAATTTCGCAATTGTTTCAATGACTTCCAAAACATCAGCAATTTCTTCAGCACAAGGATTATTAATGAGTTCTTCAGTTTCTTCACGTAATTTAGCAAATAATAATGTTTCATATTCACCAAGAAATTTATTGGCTACATGAAATTTACATTTTCCACCATCAGCTTTGATGATTTCTGGAATTCTGTCTCTCACTAGTTTTTTGTAAGTTTTCATAGCTGTAATAATAGTCTTAAGTCATCTTTATTATAAATTCTTGTTATTGTTCCTTGACCAAAAATATTCTGAAAATAATAACCACGGAATTCCCAAATATCATTAGCAAAGTCACATTCTAATTCTTTAACACTAACTGGATGAGGAACATCGTCTCTGGTCACGTAATCAATCACAAAACTTAATTTCCTATTAGGAAATGGCATGAAACCATTATGATAACATTTATCAATATAATCATCGCCATGTTCCAGAATCAGACGGTACATTAATTTATCAAAATCATTGTTCTCAAGCCATTCTTCGAATCGTTTAAATCTACTATTTTGAAGTGCTTGTTTCTCGGCAAGTTTTTCAAAATACTTTTTAGTTGATGCTATCCCTTCTGGCGATTCCATGTACGCCTTCATTTTTTCAATGTTTATCATCTTCAGTTTTTAGTGTGATTTATAAATCAGGAAAAAAACTTTTATCAATAAAATCTTCTGGTGTTAAAATATCTGGGTCAAAGTTTTCATCAACTGATGACATATCAATATCATGGTCATTAAAATAACCATGCCATGCTGCTGCTGCAATATGTGAATCAGTGATTAACTCACCTTTTGGCACATATTGTCTAACGAATTCCCTGAAAAAATCTAATTCTCTATTCATTGTCATTATTAATAAGGTGGTGACTTCCTTAGTGTGATTGAAAAAGGACTCGAACCTTACTGCTCCGTATCCAATCCCGTGATAGCCTTTCCCATGAAGTCTAGCTACCTGTGTGTGCACACGGTCACTAAGTTTTATTTGTCACCATTTTGTGGAGTAGGAGGGAGTCGAACCCTCGTCCAGTACATGCGATTAATCAGTCTTCTACAAGTTTAGGATGTGATTTTCTAATCACCCAAATTATCGGCACTTTTTCACCTATGCTGCCGAATTATAGGTTCGGAATTACTGCTCCGAAAAACAGGTTCTTAGCTTACTTTGCTGCTTCCTATGCTACAAGTGCGAGTTCAGCTTCTCTCGCAAATACGCTTTCACCTCTCGTAAGAGATGTTGGAATAGACATTATGTCTTCTGCAATTATTGTTTTGAACCTTTTTAAAGTAGTCTGATTCAACTACTACTTGCTTCTCTCACCAGCCATCACGCTGTCAAATCCAAGCTACCCCTATTTTAAAAGAACGCTCCACTTCTCGTGGTATAAATTTTTAAATTCGCTGCCGTCAGCAATTGTTAATATCATCATATTCACTCCGGTCTTAATTCCTAGAAGTAAATACTTCATGTTTTCCATATTTTTAAATAATCTGGGTTCAAACGCCCGGTCAACCGTGTCTTCACCTTGAAGACATCTCAGAAGTACGTTCCCATCTTCCCTATATTTAATGAATATTGCTGGTACAATATCAATTTGTTTTATTTCCTCAGTCATCAAACACTATTTTACCTGTCTTATTATCCATCCAAACCAATCCTTGCTTTCCCTCCCGAAACTCTTCTCTAGTCAATGTTTTGGTTTCTTCGGCTTCACCCGTTAATCTAACAACTCCGTAAAAACTTGAGTTGATGGTTTTCTTTGCGTACCTGCTCATTATCGTCATTTTAAAACGTTTTTGCTGTCAAAGTATCACCATTTAATGGTAAATGGTCTTCTTTAACCAGATACATTCTTTTTTTCTTTGGGAAATATTTTTCAAGTTTTTCTGCCAACTTTAAGTTAGAATAGGTGCTTGCTAATACATCTTTTCCCAATAATACCTGAATTGCTTCAGACCTGTGCATTTCGTAGAACGTTTCTTCCATTGTGTTTGTTTTTATATCGAATTATTTTTTCTTACTCGGTTCTCTACGGAAACTCCATTTGTCGAATCCGTGTTGACTAATCTTATATTTGTCTTCAACTTCAACAATTTCTTTTTCACCAGTTCCCAGAACTCCCCCAATAAACATCTGGAGTTCGGTAAAAGCTGTAAATGCATCTACTTCCTTATAGAACTCATATTCCTTCAAAATAGGATTAGTAATAAACATGTTGTTCCTACCAGTCACATAAATAAAAATCGGTGCTTTAATCTCTCTGAAGATGTTGATTGAATTATAATTCATTACATATGAAACATCATCATCAAGTTCACCTCGCCAATAACTACTTTCAAGATATTCCTTGACGTTTTCGTATCCATAAACAATATCGTATCGTTCCTCATCAACCATGAGACCCATAACATCCCTCACCTTTACTTTGTAATAAAGATACCAACCCAAATAAAGTTTCCCACAGAATCCAACAATGAATGAGCGACAACTCTCGTACTTATGGTCTGCTTTACGTAATTCGTACCTGTGCTTAATGTCAGCGTATCCAATATTCAAAAAATGATTTTCACGGTCACGACCTCTCCAACTCCAATTTTTACCTCGGAATTCCTTCGGCATCTCTTCGGGTTTTATGGTGTCTGTGACAATACGTTCGTAGACAATGGTTTTGTCAATTCCAACGCTGCCAACAACACCGTCATAATAATCCTTATTTTTTGAAATGATGTACATAGTTTAATATTTATACGCTATTTTTACCTCTACTTTATTACAGGTGTTATCCATATAATTCCACACCCACACCTCAATTCCATGTTTGGCTGCGACCCCCATTAGTCTGTCGAGAAATCTTTCATCCTCATAACCCTTCATTACCAATAGGACTGCTGCCTGTTTTCCGGTCATTCCAGCATAGTGCAGTGATTGACCAATGCTTTCTGCCCATTTCTCGGCAAAATCAACCTCGAATACATGTGTATCTGTCATCACATCCACCCTTGTTCGGTCATTTAATGTAACTTCGGTCTTTCCTTCCACCATGTCAGCAAATGCTTCCTGATAATATTTTTCTTTCTCTTTTGTCTGCGAAAATGCTGATACTGAGAACAGTATTAACATAATCAATAAGAACGCTCTTTTCATAGTCTTGTTTAACTATAAATAGATTGCTAAAGTAGGAAAAATTAATAAGAGATGCAAATGCTTATTGATAAAAATTGTATTTATCTCTATGAAGATAAAGTTGCCGTTATATATCTATAAAAAGGAAAAACTGGATTATGTTAGATTATCATTAAAGGGGAAGACAATAATCAAGTTTGCTCTAGCACAAATCGTTTTAAGTACTGTCCTTATCATATTGTTGTCCCTATTTGCTAACACACCCAAAGAAATCCGTCAACAACGAGAAATAATGGCACTTAAGCACGAGTTTTTTGTTATCGATAAGAAAACCGATGATGTTCTTTATCTTTTAGATGTACTTGAGAAGAAGGATAGTGTTATTTATCAGTCCCTGTTTTCTGTTGTTGACAGCACAAGCAAGTTCGAGTCTGGTTATCTGCCTGATTACAGTGGTGGGTTTTCAGACACGCTGAAATACATTGGAACCAAGCTCTCTAAAATTGAAATGAAATTAGAACGAACCAATTACCGCTTCAGAAAACTAATTTTGGAAATCGGTTCAAATGATGAACGTCTTAATCACACACCTGCAATTCAACCTATTTCCAATTACGACCTTAAACGAACGTCTTCGGGTTTTGGTATGCGAACACATCCCATATATAAAGTTAAGAAGTTTCATTACGGCATGGACTTCGTAGCTCGCACAGGAACACCTATCTATGCTACAGCAGATGGAACCATTACCACGGCATCAAACTCGTTCTATGGCTATGGAAAGTACGTTAGAATCGACCACGGCTATGGGTTTCAAACCGCATATGGGCACATGGATGAACTTAATGTAAAACCCGGTGATGTTGTTAAACGTGGTGACGTTATTGGAACGGTTGGTAATACCGGACTATCTACAGGACCACACATACATTATGAAGTCATGCTTCGTGGCAGACATGTTGACCCAATTAACTACTATTTCCATGACCTTACTGCTGACCAGTACGAAGAAATGATTCGCATCAGTAACAGCATTGAAAAGAGTCTGGATTAATTGCATGCTTGGAAGGACTCGAACCCTCATCATCGGGTTTGGAAGCCGACATCTTAGCCATTAGACAACAAGCACATTTTGGCACGACAGGTAGGATTCGAACCCACGAACTCTTACGAGATTGGTTTTGGAGACCAACGCCTTTAACCACTCGGCAACTGTCGTAAATTAATTATTTTCTCAATAATATCAAGGTATTTTTGAGAGGTTTTTTCTTTAAAATATTTTTGTGTGGAACTATCAATAATACAAAGTTCAATTCCTTTTTCTAAACAGGCTTGAAACTTCCTATTATCATTATTTTGAACCTGTTTGAGTTTATCATCACCATGTATTGGTTCATAATGATAAATTCCATTTAATTCGAAACCGAGTTTTATTGAAGGAATGTAAATATCGAGTTCAGAATTAATTGCATCTTTACGATTGAAATGAATTTCCAAATCGGGATATGATTCTGTTAATTTAGTTTCCAACCAGACTTCGAGCTTAGATTTTCTTGTCCCGTGTTTTTTATGGGTATTATTATATGTTGCAGCACATGATTGTGAACAAAAATGTTTCCCTGATTTTGATGACTTAATTTGTGAATCGGTTTTTCTAAATTCACTACCACAATTTTCGCAATTAACTATTTGACTCTGACCTTTAGCTAAATTAACACATCTTCTGGAGCAATAATCACCCAAGTTTCTATTATAGTTAGTGAATCCTCTTTTAATTACTCTCTTCTCTTTATAAAAAGTATTTCCACATTCTAAACATTTACATGGTAACTTATCGTTTGATTTTGCCGATTCGAATTCTTTTTGAGTATATAATGGTTTCATACAGATAAATACTCGAAATTTTATTTTCGAATCATCACCTGCGTGTTATATGTTCTCATAGAGTAAATCTGGATTATTTTTATTCCACAATCCAATCAGAACTTGTTTTCCAGTTAACTTACCCTGTTTTCTTTTCAGATATGGCTTCAGTTCTTTTTTAATGAAATCCTTTGCACCCTTATCCATTCCATTATATTTCTTGACTGTACTTAGATAATTGCCATTAAAATCGATTCGGATGTTAATTCTTTTGGCTTTATGTTTAATGTGGAGATGCGCTTTACCTTGTTCACGGTGCTCATCATTATGGACGTGAAGCACGTACCCGCCAAACCTAAGAACAGCCTCAAATTTCTCATACGAAATATTAGTTACCTTATGACGATTTTTCCAATGTTTCCATTTATAAAGTAGTCTCCATTTATAGTTCTTTTCTTTTATTAGAAACGAGGTTACATCGAGTACTGTTGGTGTAAATTCTTCCATATATACTACATTTTTATTATCATCAATATATTCGGGATAAACTGCAAGTGATTCATTTGCTGGCTTCTTAACCAAACCTATTCCAACAACATTAGTGTCCTCACCACAAAAATAATTATATTCCGCTCGACCACTTTTTTTGTTAAATCCCTTAAACTGCATTTTCAAATTTTCGATTTCGGGTGAGAATCCAACTTGTGCTTTTCGATATTTTATACTCATGTTCTAAAAATTTGGAACAAAGTAGTGATTTTTTTTTATGAAAACAAAATTTCTACTTTAGTACCCCAGAAGGGAGTCGAACCCTCGAAAAATGGCTTTTAAGACCATTGTGTATTCCCACGTCCACCACAGGGGCATTTTGTTGTCAGAATCGACAACATTATGTTTTGTTGCTGATTTGAGCAACCTAAAATATTGAACACCCTATTGCGATGCTCATTGCTGAGAAGATTGCAACTTCTGACCACCACATCAAGTGTTTTTTATCGAAAATTGCAGCAATTGCCATTGCAACGAGAATTGCCGGGAGTAGATACCACATATGGTATTGTGTAACCATCGCTATGCACCCCAGAATCATTCCACCGATAGCTGCTGTAAGATGGACGGCTCGTGTCGGGAAGGTATGCATGGCTGCTGCTGCACCCACGAAAACAATTCCACCACCAGCAAAAAGCATTAATAAACTGTTTCCTAATATCATTGCGGGAAAAGCAAATAACCAAGTGAATGCTACGAATAACCAATTTTCTTTTTTCGGTAAGACGTAATAGCTCTCGGATATACTTTTTTGAATCCCATATTTTTTCCAAATGTAACTTACATAAGCCAAAAACACAGTTACCATAATTGCGAATAAAATTGTTGATAGTACCATACCTTTTGTTTAAATATAAATAGTGAGGCATAAGGGAATCGGACCCTATACACGACCTAAAATTTCATGAATTATGCATATTGCATGAAACTTATCATCAATCGTTACCTGAATGCATTATACTTCTTTTTCTCAGCATCGATTCAGAGAAAAATCTATCAGCACACACCCCATAGGCAATCTGTCGCAGGACGTGATTGGGTCAACCAACTTATCCCCACGCACGCACGGACACGCTACCCTACGACCACGGGATTTCGCATTACCCGCCTTATTCTCATGGATTGGTGGAGCATAGGGGATTCGAACCCTTGACCCCCTGCGTGCAAGGCAGGTGCTCTAGCCATCTGAGCTAATGCCCCATGAGTGTCCGTCTTTCCGAACTGTCATACGGTTTACAATGTCTACGCTAACCGTCAAACCCTACATCTTAATTATTTATTGCGAGTAGGACTCGAACCTACATTGAATGATTAACATTCCACATGGGGTTTCACCATGCAGCACGATTAGACTTCATCGTACAGTGGGTTGGGATTTGACTATCTCGAAGACCCTTCCCTCAGTGTATGCCTGTTCCACCATCTCAATAAATAATAAGTAATTTGGACGAACCGTCCCTTTTGTACCGAGTCTGCTACTAAAATCTTCACCGTATGAGAGTTACTCCACAGTCCATCATCTTAATAAGCCTACGTGCCACGTTCGCACTTACGAGTTTCCATTACGGACCACGTTTCCAAATTACTTTGTGGAGCAGATGGGACTCGAACCCACGGTCTTCTGGTTGCAAACCAGATGCATTAGCCAACTATGCTACTGCCCCGTTTAGTTCCCATTATTTAGAGTCCAACGGGGAACTAATTAGGACTTTGTGGCGACAACTGGATTCGAACCAGTGCTCTCCCCCTTGAACGGAGGCGGGATACTCTACATCTCTTTCCATAAATACTCCTTGCGTTTCACTCCCAACCTATGTACACTTGATTGGTTGCTCCCCGCAGTTTTCCCTCTGGCGAATTCTGTAGCTTGACCAGACTTCCCTATATCGCTATATCCACCCCACTTTACCATGTGTGCCCCGGAAGCACCCGTAAACGGTAACCGATTCGAACGGTCTCGTGAGATTGTGAGGATGGCGGGACTCGAACCCGCATGGCTATTGCCACTGCGCTCTCAACGCAGCCTGTATACCAATTCCAGCACATCCCCGGTATTAGGCTATGACCTTATAATGACCCATTATTAGGCTACAGCCTTATGTTGCACGAGTAGTGGGTTTCGAACCCGGAGCGTTGCAACACTCTTTTACGTTTCATCCTTCTATGGATGCGCCCTAGCCAGCTAGACGATACTCGTATTTGGTCCTCAAGGTCGGAGTCGAACCGACACGCCTTTTACAGCACCAGATTCTAAGTCTGGCATGCCTACCAATTACATCACTTGAGGTGGTTCCTTTGAACCAACAGGTACTATCGGTTATTTTGCCGATAAATGTTTATTATCGGTTAATTTGCCGATATTGGCAAATACCTGTGGTTCTTGTACTCCCAGACAGATTCGAACTGCCGTTATACTATTCGCCTCCTGCTTGTAAGGCAGGTGCTCTTGACCAACTGAGCTATGGGAGCTTAAATAGTTAAAGGAAAATCAAATAAATGCCAGTAAATGCTGTTTGTTGGTATTTGTTTGATTTATGAAATACTAATTATTTCTGTTTTTGAATTTAGTCAAGTCCATTGAAATTGTTGGAAGTTTAGGTTTTTCAGAATGTATCCAATCAATATTCGGTTTGGTTTGAACAGCTAAATCATGCACTGTTTTTAATTCAGTTCCGATGTTCCAAACACCTATTCTTTGTTCATTAATTAAATCAATGATTTGTTCGGCAATTACATCAACATAATCAAAATTCCCCCAAACATTCCCAAACGCCTTTTCATATGGGAATGGTTTGGGTTTAAAACTGCATCTGACCAATAAATATTCATTCATTAATTGCACATAGGCATCTGAAATTAATTTGGTATATGCGTACCAAGTGTTTTGATGAACCGGAATATCGGTTTCTGCGCAACCCCCTTGGCTATTTGCATAAATGTAATCCGTTGATATATGAACCAATTGGATGTCTCTGGTGTCGCAAAAGTCTGCAATATTTACGACAAAAGCGTAGTTAACTTTCCAATGCAAGTCACGTTCTTTACTGTATGTGTTGGTATAACCAATGCAGTTAACCAACACATCTGGGTCAATGTCGTCAATCAAAGCAGCTAAGTGACTAAAATCTGTAACAACATCAAATTTGTCTTGACTATGAGAAAGATATTCCCAACCACTTTGTTTGATTATCTCTTTTCCTAAGAGTCCATCACCTAAAACCAATACCTTTGGATATCCTGTCATAACATCAAATTTTATCACAAATATAATCGATTTATGTGAATTATCCTAAACTTTTTGTAGTCCCAACGGGAATCGAACCCGTGTTACTAGGATGAAAACCTAGCGTCCTAACCACTAGACGATGGGACCATGCGTGTTATGCCGTATTACACCACCCCCTTGGGTAATTACGTCCAAGGAGCGGGAGTCGAACCCGTTAAGAACTATTTGCAAATAATTGTACTGCCGAAGGGACTCGAACCCTCAGTGACCAGATTGAAGGTCTGGTGGCTTAACCAATTTGCCAACGGCAGCATATAAGCGGTGGGAAGGGAGTGTATGCCCTATTACTTGAGCCTCTTTCGTGACTCAAAACCACAAAAACCGATAGACTTAACTATTACTATCTCACGACATTTCGATTTCGCTTTGTCTGGTTTCTCCAGACGAAAATCACATTTTAGTATGATTTATGATACTTTTTACCGCTTTAGCAGTAATTTGTCTGGTTTCTTCAGACGAAAATCACATTTTAGTATGATTTATGATACTTTTTACCGCTTTAGCAGTAATTTGTCTGGTTTCTTCAGACGAAAATCACATTTTAGTATGATTTATAATACTTTTTACTGTTATAGCAGTAAATTTGCCGTCCCGGAGGGGGTCGAACCCTCTATTTTACCGGAGTGACAATCCGGTTCCTCACCGAGAAGCCTACGAGACGTTTATTGTAGGGGCAGACCCGATTGCCTACCCCCTTCCTGTTTCCAAGATTGGCGGTGATGACCAGACTCGAACTGGCGACCTTCGATGTGACAGACCGATATTCTAACCAACTGAACTACATCACCAAAATTCCAATACGTCAATGAACATGAACATTAAAAATGTTCGGTTATTGGTAGTGTCAGTACCAATATTTTAAAAAATTTAAAGAACACAAAAAAACCCGACTCTTTCGAAGTCGGGTTTCTGTTT
>Ga0210003_1000645_pt1 | contig 31510 bp, 20 predicted proteins | sample LantaG_FD_182804 | JGI IMG/M metagenome (GOLD analysis project Ga0210003, IMG submission 182804) | Deep subsurface microbial communities from Baltic Sea to uncover new lineages of life (NeLLi) - Landsort_02402 metaG (SPAdes) (version 2) | ecosystem: Environmental > Aquatic > Marine > Oceanic >... | reverse complement strand
TCAAACTGGCCGAACAGCTCGCCGCTGATGGCGGCGGCGCGGCCCGGGTCCTGTTCCTGGTTCCCTCGATCTCGCTGCTGAGTCAATCGTTGCGGGAGTGGACCGCCCAAACCGCGTTGGATATCCGGGCGTTCGCGGTCTGCTCGGACACCAAAGTCGGGCGGCTGCGCAACACCGAGGACTTCAACGTCTACGACGTCCCGATCCCGGTCACCACCAACCCCGCCACCCTGGCGCAAGCGATGGCGCATCGTAAACGCGCCAAAGGCCTGACCGTGGTGTTCTCCACCTACCAGTCCCTACCCGCGGTCGCCGACGCCCAGGCCCTCGGTGTGGATGACTTCGATCTGGTGATCTGCGACGAAGCGCACCGCACCACCGGGGTGATTCTTTCTGAAGACAAAGCAGAGTCGAATTTCGTGCGCATCCACGACAACACCTACCTACGGGGCGCCTACCGGCTGTACATGACGGCCACCCCCCGCATCTACGCCGACGCGGTCAAAGACAAAGCCGACCAGCATTCCGCCGAGCTGGTCTCGATGGATGACGAACTGCGCTACGGCCCAGAGTTTCACCACCTGTCCTTCGGCGAAGCTGTGGAACACGGCCTGCTCACCGACTACAAAGTGTTGGTCCTGACCGTCGATGAATCCGTGATGGCCGCACCCCTGCAACAACAGCAAGCCATCTTCGGTGAAATTCCCAACCTTGATGACGCCTCCAAGATCATCGGCTGCTGGAACGGGCTGGCCAAACGCGCCGGCGCCACCGCTGATGGCGCCCCCAGCTTCACCCCCGGAGAACCGGCCATGCAGCGCGCGGTGGCCTTCGCCAAAGACATCGCCACCTCCAAACAAGTCGCCGACCTGTTCCCCCGCGTCGTACAGGCCTATCAGGAGTCGCTGACCAGCCAGGAAAACGACGGCCACCAGATCGAGGACACCAACCGGGACCTGATGTGCGAGGTCCACCACGTCGACGGCACCTTCAACGCCCTGCAACGCAACGAACAACTCGCCTGGCTGAAATCGCCGGTTGCCGAAGGGGAATGCCGCATCCTGACCAACGCCCGCTGCCTGTCCGAAGGCGTGGACGTCCCCGCGTTGGACGCGGTGCTGTTCCTGCACCCCCGCAACTCCGTCGTCGACGTCGTGCAATCGGTGGGCCGGGTCATGCGCCTATCGCCGGGCAAGGACTACGGCTACGTCATCCTGCCCGTCGCCGTCCCGGCCGGGATCGACCCATCCCAAGCCTTGGCCGACAACCAACGCTTCAAAGTGGTGTGGCAGGTCCTCAACGCGCTGCGCTCACACGACGAACGCTTCGACGCCATGATCAACAGCCTGGCGCTGAATCAGGCCGACACCAAAACCGGGCAAGGCAACAACCAGCTGCTCGGCGGCCATATCGGGCCCAGCACCGATGACTCCGACGACACCGACAGCGAGGTGTCCGGGGGTGCATCGGCCACCCAGATGGCGTTGTTTTCCCTCTCAGCGTGGCAGGAAGCGATCTACACCCGCATCGTCGACAAGGTCGGCACCCGCGTTTACTGGGACCAATGGGCCACCGACGTCGCCGACATCGCCCAAGCCCAGATCGCCCGCATCAACACCATCCTCAACAACCCCGACACCGATGCGGCTGTAATCGAGCAGTTCGAGCGGTTCCTGAAAGGGTTGCGCGACAACCTCAACGACTCCATCAGCCGCGACGACGCGATCAGCATGCTCTCCCAACACCTGATCACCAAACCCGTCTTCGACGCCCTGTTCGCCGGCCACGACTTCGCCACCCACAACCCGGTCTCGAAAGTCATGCAAGCCATGGTCGACGCCCTCGACGGTAGCGGCCTGCAATCCGAAACCACCCGCCTGGACAAGTTCTACGACTCCGTCCGTCTACGCGCCGCCCAGGTCGTCTCCGCCGAGGGTAAGCAGCACCTGATCGCCGATCTGTACGAGAAATTCTTCCAAACCGCGTTCAAGAAACAATCCGAAGCCCTCGGGATCGTCTACACCCCCGTCGAAGTCGTCGACTTCATCCTGCGCGCCGCCGATCACGCCAGCCGCACCCACCTCGGCAAAGCACTCACCGATGAGGGCGTGCACATCCTCGACGGTTTCACCGGCACCGGCACCTTTATCACCCGACTCCTACAATCCGGGCTCATCACCCCCGGCGATCTCGTGCGCAAGTACTCAAACGAGTTGCATGCCAACGAGATCATGCTGCTGGCCTACTACATCGCCGCAGTGAACATCGAAACCACCTACCACGCCCTGACCGGCAAAACCACCGACACTGACGACTACCAACCCTTCCCCGGCATCGTGCTGGCCGACACCTTCCAAATCCATGAAGCCGACGACACCCTCGACGCCGAAATCTTCGCCGCCAACAACAACCGCATCACCGAAGAACTCGACACCCCCATCAGCATCATCATCGGCAACCCGCCATACAGCTCGGGCCAGACGTCGGCCAACGATCTCAACGCCAACGTCTCGTATCCCACCCTCGACAATCGCATCGAAACCAGCTACGCCGCAAGATCGACGGCCACCAACAAGAACAGTCTGTACGACTCCTACATCCGCGCTTTCCGCTGGGCCGCCGACCGCATCGGCGATGCCGGAATCGTTGCGTTCGTCTCCAACGGCGGCTGGATCGACGGCAACACCGCCGACGGCATCCGCCTGTCCCTCGTCGATGACTACAGCCACATCTACATCTACAACCTTCGCGGAAACGCCCGCACCGCCGGCGAATTACGGCGAAAAGAGGCGGGCAATGTGTTCGGCGGTGGCAGCCGCAACACCGTCGCCATCTTCATCGGGATCAAAGACCCACGCCATGTCGGCGCCTGTCGCATCCACTACAACGACATCGGCGACTACCTCACCCGCGAACAAAAACTCCAACTCGTCGCCGACAGCACCATCGACACCCTCACCTGGCAGAACATCACACCCAGCCCCGAAGGCGACTGGATCGCCCACCGCGACGAAACCTTCGGCACCTGGCCGGCGATAGGTGAAAAACGTGCCAAAACCTCCGGAGTCACAGTCTTCAAATCGTTTTCACGAGGGCTCGAATCAGGTCGGGATGTGTGGGTGTACAACTACTCCCGGGCCGAACTGGAGAACAACGCCGAACGGCTCATCACCAACTACAACCAACAGATCGAACCCTTCACGACATACCTTCAGCAACAAGGAATCACGCGTCCCGACGAGAAGGACGTCGCCGAATACCTTAAGCGCCACCCCGACGCCGCCGATGAAAAGCACATCAAATGGACGTCCACGCTTCAACAGCGACTCGCGCGCTCGCTGCGGGCCGAGTTCGCGGCCAGTGGCATACGGCGTGGCATGTACCGACCGTTCTCACGACAGTGGGTGTACCTTGACCAGGCGCTGAATCACCGTCGCGGAGAACTGCCCACGATGTTCCCCACCCCCCACCACACCAACATCGGCTTTATGGTTCTGGCCCCCAGGGAAGGAACACTGTTCGCGGTTCTGGCTACCGCTGTTTTGCCAGACTTGTCGTTCTTCACCTACACAGCCCAGTTCTTTCCGCGTTGGACGTACTTGAGATCCGATGCGGATGGCGGGTTTGATTTCTCCGATGGTGACGATGTCGATGAGTGGGGGTACCGGCGGGTCGATAACATCACCGACGACATCCTGGTTCTGTACCGAGAGGCGGTCGGCGATCAGGTCACCAAGGACGGCATCTTCTACTACGTCTACGGCGTCCTGCATGACCCTGACTACCGCACCCGCTACGTCGCCGACCTCAAGAAAATGCTCCCCCACATCCCCACACCAGAAAGTGCTGAACGGTTCACACACGTCGGTGATATCGGCCGCCAACTGGCCGAACTTCATCTCAACTACGAAGAGGCCGAACCGTATCCACTCGATGTACAACTCAAGGCGGGCGCCGACCCCGATGATCGGGAAACGTGGCGGGTCGACAAGATGCGCTGGCGCTCCAAAATCGACCGCTCTGCGATCCTCTACAACGGTCGCGTCACTATCGCCGACATCCCCGACCAGGCCCACGACTATCTGCTCGGGTCACGCACCGCTCTGGAATGGCTCATTGACCGCTATCGGGTCAAAACCGACAAAGCTTCCGGCATCGTCAACGACCCCAACACTTGGTGCGACGAACACGACGACCCCGCCTACATCGTCGAACTGATCAAGAAGGTCACCACGGTCAGCGTGCGCACCGTCGAAATCGTTGGGAAGCTGACGCCTTGAGCAGTAAGCAGATCAAGCTATTCCTGATCGATGGAACTCCCGGTGGGCTGACCACCGCCGAGATAACCAACTGGACCGGGCATGTACTCACCGCCAACCGCTCTGAGCTTTCCGGCCTCTACCAGCGCGAGGAAGCCACACGCACCGGCGCCTATCTTCTACTGCGCGACGACGAAGACGCAATCGGCAACACCCGCTGCTACATCGGCGAGACCGACGTCATCGCCAACCGGTTACGTAGCCACGACCGCGAGAAAAAGGAATGGGACCGTGTTGTCGTCATCACCTCCAAGGACGCCAACCTCACCAAGGCCCACGTCCGCTACCTGGAGTCGCGGCTCATCGAGCTGGCCAAGGCTGCAGGCCGGGTGAGCGTGGAGAACGGCACCGCGCCCGGTGTTCCCGCGCTGCCCGAAGCGGACCGTTCTGACATGGACTACTTCGTGTCGCAGTTACAGATCGTGCTGCCGGTGCTGAGCGTTAACGCGATCCGAATCAAAGAACCCAAGCCATCGAAGGAGTTTCCGGTCTTCCATCTGCGCCACGCCAAGAGCGGAGTAGACGCTCGCGCACAGGAAATCGACGGCGAGTTCACCATGCTGGCCGACTCAATGGTGGTTGCCCACTGGCAAGGAATCGGCAAGGCCGCCAGCACACGCAAGGCCTACACGTCCTATCGCAATCGGCACGAGCAGCTGCTCGCCCAGGGGCAAATCGTGGTGGAAGACGAGCGCGGTCGACTCACCCGCAACATCGTCTTTCCCTCCCCGTCCACCGCCGGAGCGGTGGCCCTGGGACGGTCCTGCAACGGCCGTCGCGAGTGGGTGTCTTCCCACGGGACGACATTCGGGGAATGGGAAAGCCGCGGAGTAAATGGCGGGTGACGATCTCCGCTACGGATGGGTGCAGGCTCTGCCTCAGATTCTCGATGTCCGTAGACGATATGCCGAATGACGTTGATAATTGGGGGGATGTCGATGAGCTTGTCGCCCGAAGCGCAGGCTCTTGTCCGCCAGCTCACAGACCGCGAGCAGGCGATCGAACCCAAGCGGTTTCCCGTTGACCGTGCTCAGGCCGCTCGGGCCGGAATGTATTCGTGGTGGGGTGACGACGAAGCTTGTGCCGTCCTCGGCGAAGAGATCGGTACGAAGCTGCCGTCGCTCCTGTACGTCGGCCAGACCGGAGCCACGACGCGGTCTGGAAGAAGATCGGCGGCAACCCTCGCGAGCAGGATCGGTGAGAATCACATCCGGGGCAACGCTCAGTCATCAACGTTCCGGCTGACCATCTCCACTCTGCTGCTCAGGCGGCTGTCTCTTGTACCCGCCCGCGGGGGAAGGCTCGACCGCACAAGCAACGCGCGCATGTCGGAGTGGATCGCCGATCACCTTCGGATTGCGATCGCCCCCTTCGACAACCGAGACACACTCATGGACAGGGAGACAGAGGTCATCGTGCATCTCGACCCGCCGCTAAATCTCGACGGCTGTCCACTGTCGAAGGCGCGATCCCGAATCACGGAGCGGCGGCGTGCTCTTCCTCGGCCCCGGCGTGCATCCGGGCCCCGCGCGGCAGTGGGTCGCCCCAAGGTTTCAAGTTCGACCGCGAAACCACCGATGACTGACCGTTCAGCCCCGGGTTTCCCGTAAGCATTGGCGGGCCGAGCCCCTGTCTCGTTTCTAAAAAACCGAGACGCCTCAGCTCTTGTCTCGCGAGGACGGCGATTACCCCGGGTTAGGGTTCGCTGGTTTCTGGGGGGGCGGCGGCTGACAACGCCGGTCGGCTAAGCGCTTGTAACTCTCGCTCTATCGTCTCTCCGAACGCGGCCCGTACGCTGTTGAATGTATCGAGCGCTTGATCGAGTTTGGCGCGCCACGCGAAGAGTTCTTCTTGGGGCACGTCCTCGCCACCCTGCGAATCGCTTGAGCGGCCGTGGATTCTGTTGAAGCGCGACACCGTCGCGCTGGAGTATTCCGGCAGCGTGCCAGGGCTGGACAGCGTGGTGAAGTTCCGCTGGAACGGCAGCGGCGTGGAGCTGATCGGCAACATCGGCGGCTAGCCCGTTGGGCTGACCTACAGTGGCTGCGTGTTCGTCGCAACCGACGCGGGCGAAGACCGCGTCATCTACAGCGCCTCCGACCTCGCCGCCGCCGCGCGCTGCGAGTACGCGCTACTGCGCTCGTTCGACGCCCGGCTCGGCTGGGGTCCGGCAGCCTCCGCCGACGACGAACTGCTCGCCCGCACGGCCGAACTCGGCGGCGAACACGAACAGCGCCATCTCGACGAACTGCGCCAGCGCCCAGAGGTCGGAGAAGTTGCCGTCATCGGCCGTCCGGACTACACCGTGGCGGGCCTGGCCGCCGCTGCCGATCAGACGCTGCGTGCGATCCGGCGAAGGGCACCGGTGATCTACCAGGCCGCCATGTTCGACGGCCGATTCGTCGGATTCGCCGACTTCCTGATCCTGGAGAACTCTTCGAGCGGGCATCGCTACCGGCTGCGTGACACCAAACTGGCCCGCTCGGTCAAGGTGGAGGCGCTACTGCAGTTGGCGGCCTACGCCCAGACGCTGACCGACGCGAGCGTTGCGGTGGCACCCGAGGTGGACCTGGTCCTGGGTGACGGCACCGCCGTCTGCTACCCCATCGACGAACTGCTTCCGGTTTACCGGCCGCGCCGGGCCGCACTTCAGCGCCTGCTCGACGGGCATCTGGCCGGCGGCGAGCCGGTGGCCTGGGAGGACGAGAACGTCCGCGCCTGTTTCCGCTGCGCTGAATGCGAAAAGCAGGTCCGCGCGCACGACGATCTTTTCCTGGTCGCCGGCATGCGAGCCAGCCAGCGCGCCCGGCTGATCGACGCGGACGTCACCACGGTGCACGAGTTGGCCGGGCGCGACGGCCCGGTTCCCGGATTGTCGGCCCGCGCGGTTACGACGCTCAACGCGCAAGCGCGATTGCAGGTCGCCGACCGGGTGGACGGCAAGCCGCCCTATGAGGTCGTCGATCCGCAGCCAATGATGCTGTTGCCCGATGCCGACAAGGGCGATCTGTTCTTCGACTTCGAGGGTGATCCACTGTGGACGGCCGATGGCCGCGAGTGGGGGCTGGAGTACCTGTGGGGGGTGCTGACGGCTACCGGTGATTTTCACCCATTCTGGGCACACGACCGCGCCGGCGAGCGGCAGGCGCTGATCGACTTCCTTGCCATGGTGCGCAAGCGGCGGCGGCGGTTTCCCGGCATGCACATCTACCACTACGCCGCCTACGAGAAGAGCGCTCTGCTGCGCCTGGCCGGTCGCTACGGCGTCGGTGAAAACGAGGTCGACACTCTTCTGCGAGAGGGTGTGCTTGTTGATCTCTATCCCCTGGTGCGCAAGAGCATTCGAGCCGGAACCGAGAACTACAGCATCAAGTCGCTGGAGCCCCTCTACATGGGCACCGAGCTGCGGAGCGGCGAGGTCACCACCGCGACCGCATCGATCACCGAATACGCCCGGTACTGCGGGCTGCGGGAGGCCCGGCGCGCCGACGACGCCGCGACGGTTCTGAAGGAGATCGAGGATTACAACCGCTACGACTGCCGGTCGACACGTCGGCTGCGCGACTGGCTGGTCACGCGCGCCATCGAGTCCGCGGTACCGCCACGCGGCCCCGCGCCGGTGGCAGACGGCGCCGAACGAATTGCGGTCGAGGCCGACGCCGTCGAGCGCAAGCTGTGCAAGTTCGCCGGCGACGGGGTCGAGGCGCGCACCCCGGCCCAGACCGCCGTCGCAATAATCGCGGCCGCCAAGGGTTTTCACAAGCGCGAGGACAAGCCGTTCTGGTGGGGACACTTCGACCGCGTGAACAATCCCGTCGACGAGTGGGCCGCGACCGGCGGCGTGTTCATCGCCGAGGACCACGAGGTCGTCGAGGACTGGCACCAGCCGCCGCGAGCGCGAAAACCGCAGCGTCACGTCCGACTGTTCGGTGAGATCGCCACCGGGGAGCTGACCCGGGAGATGTACGCGCTCTACGCCCCGCCATCGCCCGCGGGCCTGACCGACGACCCCAATCGACGAGCGTTCGCGTCGGTGACGGTGGTCGAATGCGACGACCACGACGCACCCACGCAGGCACTCATCATCGAAAAGCAGCCCAAGGACGGCGACACCTACACCCAGGTGCCGTTCGCTCTGACCCCGTGCCAGCCGTTCAACACCAAACCGTTGCAGGAGTCCATCGCCCAGACCGCCGCCCGCGTCGCCGCCGGACTGCCGACGCTGCCCGCCGACGCCGTGACCGGGATCCTGCTGCGCGAACCGCCGCGCACGAAACGCGGCCACCCCTTGCCCCGCGGCGACCCCCCAGACCACATCGCTGACGACATCACCTCGGCGCTGCTGGATCTCGACTCGTCCTACCTGGCGGTGCATGGACCACCGGGCACCGGCAAGACCTTCACCTCCGCGCAGGTGATCGCCACCCTCGTCAACGCTCACGCTTGGCGTATCGGTGTGGTCGCACAGTCACACGCCGTAGTCGAGAACCTGTTCGGCGACGTCATCCGCGCCGGCGTGGACAGCGCTCGGGTCGCCAAGAAGCTCAATACCGTCAACGCGGGTTGGACCGAGATCACCAACCCGGAGTTCGCCGGTTTCATCGCTCAACATGACGGCTGCGTGGTCGGGGGCACGGCATGGGATTTTGCCAACGACAACAGGATTACCGCCCAGAGCCTCGATCTGCTGGTCGTCGAGGAGGCCGGACAGTTCAGCCTGGCCAACACCATCGCGGTGTCCCGCGCGGCGCGAAATCTACTGCTGTTGGGTGATCCCCAACAGCTGCCACAGGTCAGCCAGGGCACCCATCCCGAGCCCGTCGACGCCTCTGCTCTCGGCTGGCTCGTCGACGGCCACAACACGTTGCCGCCCGAGCGCGGGTACTTCCTGGACCGCTCTTACCGCATGCATCCCGAGGTATGCCGGGCCGTGTCGCGGCTGTCCTACGACGGCCGACTGCACTCCCACGAATCGCTCACCGCCGCACGCCGACTCGACGGCGTCGCGGCAGGCGTACGGATGCTGGCCGTCGACCATGACGGCAATGCGACGGAGAGCCCCGAAGAGGCGGCGGCGATCGTCGCCGAGATCCGGGCTCTGCTGGGCACGAGGTGGACCGATGAGCACGGCGCCCGAGCACTGACCCAGAGGAACATACTTGTCGTCACCCCGTACAACGCCCAGGTCGTGCTCCTCCGCCGCCGACTGAACGCGGCGGGGCTCACCGACGTCCGCGCCGGCACCGTGGACAAGTTCCAAGGCCAGCAGGCGCCGGTGGTGTTCATCTCGATGACGGCGTCGTCAATCGACGATGTGCCCCGCGGAATCGCGTTCCTGCTCAACAGGAACCGGCTCAACGTCGCCGTGAGCCGGGCCCAGTACCTCGCGGTGATCGTGCGCTCCACACAGCTGACCGACTATCAGCCAGGCACCCCGGATCGACTGGTCGAATTGGGGGCGTTTCTGGCGCTGGGCCCGTGCGGTACGGCCGTGCGGTAACAGTTTAGCCGGGGCCGCGGGGAGGTTCCGTGCCCAGGTACTCCGATTCCAGGACCAGATCAGGCATGAGCGTCTGGTATTCGACGTGGGCCTTGTGCTCCAGGGTCTGCCAGCGCTTGCCCTGCTGTTCGCGCATGTAGGCGCGGTACTTGGGAGATCCAGGAAAGCCGACGTTATCGGCTACAACGATCGACCCCGGATGCAGCCAGCCGCCGTCGGTGATGCTCAGAAGATCGGCGAGGTAGGCGTTCTTGTCGTGGTCGATGAATAGGAAATCCACCGCGCCAGGAACGAACCCGTATTCCGTTCCCAACGCATCAAGGGTGCTGCCGTCGCCGAGGGTGCCGACCACGCAAGCGACCTGGTCCTCGACTCCAGCGTGGGCCCAGATCCGGCGCGCCACTGCCGCATTGGCAGCGGACAACTCCACTGAGAACACCTGGGCCGACGGGGCGGCGCGGGCGATGCGCAGCGCGCCGTACCCGCAGTAGGTGCCCAGCTCCAGAGCCAGTCGCGGATCGGCGCGGCGCACTGCGGCATCGACCAGCCGGCCCTTCTCCTCACCGACGTTGACCAGAAAGGACTTTTCGTAGGCGTATTCGTCGATGGTGGCCAGCACGTCTCCGACGTCGCCGGGACGTGCGTGGGCCTCTACGTAGTCAGCGGCTGCGGCCTCCCGCCCGTCACCGACCTGCCCGGTGGTGTTGAATTTACGGATGCTGACGGCGGTGCGCAGCACCGACCATCGCAGCATCGGCAGACGCCTTATCAAGCTCATGCGATCAGGTTACGTCGGGCCGCCAGCGCGGCAATGCGACACTGGGCGTCTACGAATCGGGGGTTGAGTGCCTACAGGGGGGTCATCCGACGCGGTCCGACCCCGCGGTGGCCGCACCCTGGTCGCTCTCTGCTACGGCCTGGTCTGCCATCTGTGCTTCGCGCTCGGTGTGGGCACCATGATGGTGGCGATGTACTTCGGGATGAGCCGCTCGCTCGGTGGCTTGTCCGCCCCGTGGAGTTGGGTGGCCAACGCCGCACTCCTTGTTCAATTCCCGCTGTTGCACTCACTTCTACTGACCGCCCGCGGCCGGTCGCTGCTGACCCGCCTGGCACCGTCGGGCACCGGGAGCACGCTTGCGCCGACGACCTATGTCACGATCGCCGCCATCCAGATTTTCGCATTGTTCGCGCTGTGGTCACCCAGCGAGACGATCTGGTGGCAGGCCCGCGGGGTGGCACTGGCGATCGTGGCGCCACTGTACGCAGGGTCCTGGCTACTGCTCGGCAAGTCGATGGCTGACGCCGGTCTCGCGCTGCAAACGAGCAGTCTGGGGTGGTTTGCCCTGCTTCGTGGGCGCAAGCCCGTCTACCCGCCGATGCCGGTGACCGGGTTGTTCCGGCTCAGCCGCCAGCCGATCTACGTAGCGTTCACCCTCACGCTGTGGACCGTCCCGACGTGGACCCCCGACCAGCTTGTTGTCGCAGCTGCGTTCACCCTCTACTGCTTGATCGCGCCGTTGTTCAAGGAAGCCCGGTTCCGGCGGATCTATGGCTCAGCATTCGACACCTACTCCCGCACGGTGCCCTACTGGCTGCCGTGGCCGCGAAAACAGCAACGCACCGACAGATAAATCGCATGGAGTCGGCAGGGAATCCCGACCTACACGTCGAGCCGCGAGTATCTGCCGCGACCAACTGGTTCATCGAGAGAATACCGGCCGGTCGGATCCTCTGACGACGGCAATTCCAGGTCGTCCCGGTTCACGACGTACTCGACGTACTGATCGTCGTCGAGGAATTCACCGTCGTCGACGAATTCTCCGTCCTCCCAGTATTGGTCCCCGTCGCCGGGGCGCGCCGCGCCGGCCGTACCGAGGGGAGAACCCTGGGGGTTGGCGATCCCCAGCAGAAGTAGTGCGGCGATGACACCGAGCAGTGCGATGAACGCGGGCAACAGCATGGCTTGCGACATGGCTGCGGCGAACGGGGCTTGCAGGAAGGCCGGCAGCTGGGTGACCGATCCCTCCGTCCGCGGGACCGCGTCCGCTGCGCGGGGCATCTCTGCGGCTAGCCGCGACACCATGAATGCGGCAATTCCCGCGCTGCCGAGCGCCGACCCCACCTGACGGGTGGTGTTGTAGACACCTGAGCCCGCGCCTGCCAGCTGCGGGGGAAGGTTCCTGGTTGCGGTGGCGGCAAGGGGCGACCAGATGAACGCCATGCCCACCCCCATGGCCGTCAGGGGTAGCACCAGACGCCAGATCGGCGTCGTCGGCGTCATCTCGATAGACAACCAGGTCAGCCCGATCGCCATGACCGAGAAGCCGAATCCAACCACCGGCCGCGGATGCGACCGGTCAACAATCCTGCCGACGAACGGTGCCAGCACGCCGGTCGCGACGGCCATCGGCGCAGTCAGCAAGGCCGCCCCCGTCGGCGACAACCCGCAGACCGCCTGTGCATAGAACATCAGCGGCAGAAACATCGCCGTGGCGACGAAGCCAATGGTCGCGACTCCCAGGTTGGACATGGAGAAGTCGCGGTCACCGAAGATGGTGAGCGGGATGAGCGGCTCTCCGGTATTGACCGACTGCCAGTAGAGAAACGCGACCATCGCCGCGACACCGATGGCGATAGCCGCCCAAATCCACGGCGCCCAGTCGTAGGCCTGGCCCTCTTGCAGCGCGAAGACGATCAAGAACATGCCAACGCCCGACAGCAGCACGCCGGGAATGTCGAACCCTTGTTTGTGAGTGGGCAGCACCGGCACCAGCCAGACCGCAACCGCGAGGCCGATGACGCCGATGGGAACGTTGACGATGAAGATCCACTGCCACCCGAGGAGCTCCACCAGAACCCCACCCGCCAGCGGGCCCGCCAGCGTGGCCACCCCCGCCGTGGCACCCCACACGCTCATCGCGACCCCGCGGCCTTGCACGGGGAAGGTCCTGGTGATCACCGACAGCGTCTGCGGCGTGAGCAATGCCGCGCCGACGCCCTGGACCCCCCTGGCGACGATCAGCATGCCGATCGTGTCCGACAGCCCGCACCACAGCGAAGCCAACGTGAACACTGCGAGGCCAAGGAGATACATGTTCTTCGGGCCGTATCTGTCCCCCAGCCGCCCGGATACGAGCAGGGGCGCCGCGTAGGCCAGCAGGTAGGCACTGGTTACCCAGATCACCGCGTCATAGTCGGCGCCCAGGCTTGACATGATCGCCGGGTTGGCGACAGCGACGATCGTGGCGTCGACCAGGATCATGAAGAAGCCGATGAGCAACGCCCACAACGCGTGCCATGGGTTGGCACCGGGGACGCGCGGCGTGACGGTCTCGGACATGGTGGCCCGACGCTACGGATCGGCAGGTTTCCGGACAAGTCCGGGCGTGCCGTGCCCACCGTCACGCAGCCTCGGCGCCAACCCCACCAGGGATAGACTCCGCCCTCACAGTCCGATGCGCGCCGGTCAGTAGCAGAGCCATCAGCGCGATGGTCACGCCGGCCGCCATCACCACCGCCATGGCGAGTTCATCATTGCCGAGCACACCGACGACGGGAGCGACGGCCGCGCCCAGCCCGAACTGGGCGGCGCCCAACAGCGCCGCCGCGGTGCCCGCGGCATCGGGATGACGTGTCAGGGCCGCCGCCGGAGCATTCGGGATCACCAGCCCCATCGCGCCGAGGATGGCCCAGACCGGCACGATGAAGCCCACTACGCCGCCGATGTGGCGTGCCGCCAGCGCCACGAACACCGCCCCCGACACCGACGCCGCGACCAGTGCCCACACCATGATCTGCTGGGGCGAGTACCGCCGTAGCAGCACCACGTTGCACTGGGTGGAACCGATCAACGCGATGGCCCCCGCGCCGAACACCAGCGCGAAGGAGGTTTGGTCGAGCCCGTAGCGGTCCTGCAGCACGAACGAGGCACCCGCGATGTAGGCGAACAAGCCCGACATGCCCAGCGCGGCAGTGAGCACGAGAATGACGAATCGAACGTCGCGCAACAGTTGCAGGTAGGTCGCGGCGATGCCCCGAACCTTCAGCGGACGGCGGCGGTTTTCGGGCAGCGTCTCGGGCAGCGCAAAGACCCCTATCGCCAGCAACGCCCCCGCCAGCACGACCAGTGCGGCAAAGATCCAGCGCCAGGACGCATTGAGCAATATCACCGCCCCGAGCGAGGGGGCGAGCACCGGTGCGACGCCGAGTACCAGCATCAGCCGCGACATCACCGTGGCCGCGACGGACTCCGCGAAGAGGTCACCGACGACCGCGATGGCCACCACCATCGCCGCCGCTGCTCCGAAGCCCTGCAGGCCGCGAGCGACGCCCAGCACGGCGATGTTCGGAGCGAACAGGCACAGCGCCGACGCGAGCATGTGTAGCACGATCCCGGCGAACATCGGCTTGCGTCGTCCTAGGGAATCCGACAGCGGACCAACGATCAGCTGCCCCAACGCCAGCCCCGCCAGGGTGCCGGTCAGCGTCAACTGGACCACCGACGACGACACCGACAGGTCGTCGGCGATGTTCGGCAGGGCGGGCAGGTACATATCGATGGTGAGCGGGCCGAGTGCCACGAGCAGTCCGAGCACCACGATCATCCGGGTTCGACTCGGTTGCTTCACATCCACGTTCAGGGATACTGCCATGCAAATGGTTAGCGCCGCTTCCCATTTATTTCTTCCCCAGATCACCGGCGGTGACCGCGGTCCGGTTCAGGCGCCACGTTCAGGCGCCACGTTCAGGCGCCACGTTCAGGCGCCAGATGTAGACCACCGTTCGTTTGACTCGCGTTAGCCTAAGGGCAGCCGTCACCGGCGGTTCAAACAAGGAGGGGCCATCGAATGAGTGCCCGGTCGCGTACCAAGAACCAGTTGCCAGCGGTCAACAACGAGCATCCAAGTACCGCGGCGAAGGTGCTCTCCCAGATCATCGAACGTGGCGCCCGAGTCCAAGGTCCGGCTGTCGAGGCCTATGTCGACCGCCTGCGCGACCATTACGCGGGCGCCACGCCTGCCGACATCGTCGGAAAGTTGGACAAGCACTACATGGCTGCGGTGATGGCCAGTGGCGCGGCCGTCGGGTCCACCGCGGCCTTTCCCGGCATCGGCACCCTCGTCGCGATGTCTGCGGTGGCCGGCGAGACCGTGGTGTTCCTCGAGGCGACGGCGGTGTACGTACTCGCGGTCGCTGAGGTGCACGGGATCCCCGCCGAACACCGCGAACGTCGTCGCGCCCTGGTGCTGGCTGTGCTGGTCGGCGACGACAGCAAGCACGCCGTCGCCGACCTCCTCGGCCCCGGCCGTACCAGCGGGGCGTGGCTGTCCGACGGCGCCGCGACACTGCCACTGCCTGCGGTGTCCCAACTGAACTCGCGGCTGATGCGCTACTTCGTCAAGCGCTACACCCTCAAGCGCGGTGCCATCACGTTCGGAAAGCTTTTGCCGGTCGGCATCGGGGCGGTCGTCGGAGGCGTGGGCAACCGGATGATGGGCAAGAAGATCGTCGCCCATGCCCACACCGCCTTCGGCGACCCGCCGCCACGGTGGCCGTCGCCGCTGCACCTGCTGCCGGCGCCGCGCTCCTAGTGCGTGTCTCCCGAAGAAGGTGGCGTTCACCGGCGACGAGTGAGCCATGACGCGAATAGGTGTGATTTCTGACGAGTTCTCGGCGGCTGCGGAAACGCCGGGGCGGACCACGTAAAAGAGAGCGCGAAGTGGTGACTGGTGCCTCACGGATGGTTTGTGACAACCCAGACCTACCGACGCACCCGACGCACCCGACGCACCCGACGCAGCGTTTCCTTGCTGCACGCAAACCTGGTGTTCGTACCGAAATACCGACGCCCGGTGTTCACCGACGCCATGCTCACCTTCTGCGAGCGCACCATGCGCGGCGCCTACTCCGACCTCGACACTGAGTTGATCGAATTCAACGGCGAGACCAACCACCTATATCAATCATCAAGCAGTACATCGACGTCCAAGCCCGACCCCTCTGAAACACCGGGCTCCGCCCGGCGACAAACGCGATGGGCTCACCCCGGACTAAAGTCCGAGGCTAGCGCCTAAAAATCCGGTCACGCGACCCCTTTGAGGGCGCCTTCGATCGCCTGTTGGATGACCACGAACTCGATCAGCACGGAGGTGGTGACCAGTCCTGAGACCGCCGCGAGCGGAAGGCCGATCATGTTGAGGAGTCCGTCGATGACCTGACCGCTGAGGACTTGCTGAAAGCCGTCCAGGGCCACGTCGAAGGCGTACGCCGACACCATCGTCACGATGGCGTTGACGATGTCGGCTGTCGGAAGCAGCGCCGCATAGAGCGATGCAGCCGCGTTGGAAACGAATTCGAAGGTATCGAGGACTGCCATCTGCAGCATTTCGATGATGTTGTCGGACGCTCCCGATGACTGGCCTGAGCCGGAAGACATCACCGAAAGTGCCGCCAGGTCTTCCCAGAACACGCCTCCAGAGCTGAAGTCGGCGACAAAGTCCTGGACTCCCTGATTGAGACCGGCCGCAAGAATGCCGAGGGTTTCGGGCAAGTCGATGTTCGGGAGGAACCCGAACGGTTGGAGCACGTTCGCGTCGCCCTCATTCGACCAGCCAAAGTTCGGGTCGCCGTAGCCTAGGTTCACGATGGGCCGCAGGATCGGCTCGAGCAAGTTTGCAATCGGGGTGCCGATCAGCGGGATGAGACGAACCGGTTCCAGCAGCGGTAGATGTTCGGTGGGGATGATGTAGTAGTGCGCGTTCGGCGAACTGCTCGGTAGCTCGATCGCCCCGTCTATCGCCTCTTGGGTCTGGTTCAGGTATGTCGGGTGCACAAATACGATGCCCAGCCCCGCGTTGATCACGGACAGGACGTTGATGGGATATTGCGGAAAGTCCGCGAATCCATCGTATTCCAGCGTGTAGTTATGCAGCTCGAAAGGCGGGTCCTCGGGTGTCGCGCCGTAGAAGGGTATGCCCAAGCTCGGCAGGTTCAGGCCCGGGAAGCGCGAGAGCAAGCCGCCATTGGGATTCATCTCGTTGCCCACCAAGACGAACTGCACGGGCGTTCCCGGGTCAAGGTCAGGCATCACCAGCGACGACATGATGGAGCTCTGGGAGTAGCCGAAAACCGTGGCGGTGTTGCCCAAAGCGACTTGTTGCGCGATGGTATCCAGAAGGATCGTGTTGCCTTGGTCCACCGATGTGTTGAGGGGTAGGCTCTTCACACCCGTGAACGGGTACAGGCCCTCCGGGGTGAATACCGCTTCCGGTACGGTGCCTGCCGGGCTGTGTGGCTTGACGTACTTCTCGAAAGCCAGCTCGACGTACTTGTCTGACGGTATCGGGACACCGCTGCCGCCTAAGATCAAGCCCGTGTTCTGGGCTACCGCTTCAGCCGAGGCCACCGGCCCGGCGTCGACCGCCGTGGTCGGCGCAGCGGGGGCGGCGGCAGCGCTGGCAGCGTTGGGTCGAGCCGATGCCAGCAGCGCCAATTCCAGTTGTGCGTCCACCGGCGCGACTGGGTCGGTTTCGTCGGACTGGTCGGCGACGTCAGCCTCGGCGACCTCAGAGTCGGCGACCTCAGAGTCGTAGCTGTCGGCCTCGGCCTCCACAGCGTCGGCGAGAGCATCGACGTCAGCCTCGGCGACCTCAGAGTCGTAGCTGTCGGCCTCGGCCTCCACAGCGCCGGTCGGGGCATCGGATTCCGAATCGCTGCCCGACGTCGAATCGTTCGGACCACCGTTGGTGGCCTGCGAAGACGAAGAACCGCTATCGCCGGCGGTTGAGCCCTCCGAACTCGATTGAGCTGAAGAGGAGTCCGAGGACGGCTCGTCGGCCCATGCAACACCCGCGCCACCGAATACCGCCGCGCCCACCCCGAGGGCAAACGCCAACGCACCAACCCGACCGATATAACGCGAGCTACCCATGATTCCCCTCAGTGACGGCTAACACATTCCAGCGGCAAACGATAACACGTCACAATCGCGTTTGCTGCCAATCGCAGTGCCCGGTCGCAAAATTCTTGCGACGATTGCCAACTACGCACTTGGCAGTGAGTACCTCAACGAATGCTGCCTCCTGGGGCTTTGCTGCCCATGCGCACGGCTACCTTGGGGCGACGCAGAATCGCCAGTAGTCGAGATCGCGCGTTTCCGATCCGTCGCCCGGTCGTCGGTAGGGTGCAAGCATGCGACACCGCCCGTATACTGGCCGCCCCCGCGACACCGATACGGTCGTTCCTACGTCGGCCGCCCTCATACTGTCTGGTCGCGCCCGAACGTCCGCATGAGGGCGCCGGCCTGCCCGCTCGGCCACCCCTTGTCCATCCCCGGCTCTTGCCCGCAAAGGCCATAACCACGTTGCGTGGTCCGGCCAGCGGCAGAAGCGCTAGCCTTTATACGGTGGAAATGCGGAACTCACCGCACACCGGGGTTGGATTGGGTGGTCGGCTGCCGCTCTGCGGCACTGGCTCGAAGCGAAGAATTGAGGCGAATAGCAGCCGTGAATTCACCTTCACCATTCGGTCAGAACGAGTGGTTGGTCGAAGAGATGTATCGCAAGTTCCGCGACGATCCCTCGTCGGTCGACCCCAGTTGGCACGAGTTCCTAGTCGACTACTCCCCCGAACCCACCAGCGGCACCGCCCCGAGGGACAACGGGAAACCGGCCGCGAGCCCGCCCACTGCACCCGAAACAGCGCCAGCACCGCCGTCGAGGCCGGCCGCCCCCGAGAGGGCCGCCACTGACAAGGCCGGGGCCAAGACGCCTGAGGCACCCGCGAAGGGCAAGCCGGCCACACCGCTCGCCCGGGAAGACCAGACCCAAGTGCTGCGCGGCGGCGCAGCGGCCGTGGTGAAGAACATGTCTGCGTCACTTGGTGTACCAACTGCGACCAGCGTGCGCGCCATCCCGGCCAAGGCCATGATCGACAACCGCATCGTCATCAACAACCATCTCAAACGCACCCGTGGCGGCAAGGTCTCTTTCACCCATCTGCTGGGCTACGCGATTGTGCAGGCGGTCAAGAAGTTCCCGAATATGAACCACCACTTCGCCGAGGTGGACGGCAAACCCAACACCGTGACCCCCGCCCACACCAATCTGGGTCTGGCGATCGACCTGCAGGGCAAGGGCGGCAACCGGCAGCTCGTGGTCGCGGCGATCAAGAACTGCGAGGCCATGCGGTTCGACCAGTTCATCGCGGCCTACGAGGACATCGTGCGTAGGGCGCGCGACAGCAAGCTCACCGCCGAAGACTTTGGCGGCGTCACGATCTCGTTGACCAACCCAGGCACGATCGGCACTGTGCACTCAGTGCCGCGCCTGATGCAGGGACAGGGCGCGATCATCGGCGTCGGCGCCATGGAGTACCCGGCAGAGTTTCAGGGCGCCAGCGCCGAACGCATCTCCGAACTCGGCGTCGGCAAGCTCATCACGCTGACGTCGACCTACGACCACCGCATCATCCAGGGTGCGGAATCGGGTGACTTCCTGCGCACGATCCACCTGTTGCTGCTCGACGACGAGTTCTGGGACGAGGTTTTCCGCGAGCTCGGAATCCCCTACGAGCCGGTGCGCTGGCGCATCGACAACCCGGATTCCATCGAGGACAAGAACGCCCGCGTCATCGAGCTGATCGCGGCCTACCGCAACCGCGGTCACCTGATGGCCGACATCGACCCCCTGCGGTTGGACAAGACCCGTTTCCGCAGCCACCCCGATCTCGACGTCAACACCCACGGGCTGACGCTGTGGGACCTGGACCGCGAGTTCAAAGTCAACGGCTTCGGCGGCCAGACCACCAAGAAACTGCGCGATGTGCTGGGCCTGCTGCGCGACGCATACTGCCGCCACGTAGGGGTGGAGTACACGCATATCCTCGACCCCGAGCAGCAGAAGTGGGTGCAGGAACGCGTCGAGATCAAGCATGAGAAGCCGACCGTCGCCGAGCAGAAGTATATTCTGAGCAAGCTCAACGCGGCCGAGGCGTTCGAAACCTTTCTGGGGACCAAATACGTTGGGCAGAAACGGTTCTCACTTGAAGGAGCCGAGACCGTCATCCCCATGATGGACGCCGGGATCGACCAGGCCGCCGAACACGGCCTCAACGAGGTCGTCATCGGCATGCCCCACCGGGGCCGGCTCAACGTGCTGGCCAACATCGTCGGCAAGCCCTATTCGCAGATCTTCACCGAGTTCGAGGGCAACCTGAACCCCTCAGAGGCGCACGGTTCGGGCGACGTCAAATACCACCTCGGCGCAACCGGCAACTACATCCAGATGGCCGCGATCTGTTCGACGGTGAGCCGTTCGCCGCGTCGGTACGGGAACACCTCAGCGACGCCGCCGTCAAGGCCATGCCGCTACGCGGTCGACCGCGGCCTTCCGCGCGCACGTCGAGGTCGTGGCGATGGCCGGGTTCGGTGGCTACAAGTCCGCCGCCACCGAGGTCTTGCCCGAGGCACACCGGTCATGGACCTCTTCCACGTCGTGGCCCCGACCGCTGTGGTGTCGGACTGTTGCTCCGTTAACTCGATGATTGCGAACTGATTGAAATCCGTTCAAGGACAAATGCGGTAATGCCGACGCTACAGCCGATATCCACCGTGAACTCCCCGGCGTGACGCGGCGAGGGCCTGTGTCCGTGATTGATTGCAGCCACCGAGGTGATGTATTCGACGGCAACGCTTTTGCGCTATCCGGATGCGGCGTCATCCAGCGCCTTCCGTCCCAGTACCACTCATTGCCCGAGCCGTCGGGACTCGGATACCAACCCGCAGGAACCGTCATCGAACCCATCCAACCACCATCGACACGCCTGCCTCCCCGAATCGGTTTTGGCCCGACACGATCTCGGTTGGTGCACACTGCTGTCGACTGAATGTTTGGCTAGAACCCTGCGAATTCGGTTGTGGCGGCGCGACCATTTTGGGTCGATGTAGTCACGGGGCGCGCCGGGCGGATCGGGCTGCCGCCCCCGAGACGGACGGCCGACAAATCACTGCATCACTCTCAGGCAATTGGCATCGTGTCCATCTCCGGCGGCAGCGTATTCACTGGCGACGAGAACACCGTCGACCTTGACGTTGCAAGTGATCTCAGTCGCTGAGCCCATGATCGGGTCGGCCCCGTACAGCTGCCCGGTCGTGCGTTTTTCGGGGAAAAACCATTGGCCGGTATAGGTGCATACGGGCTCGGTGACCACTTCGGTGGGATTCGACTGATTAGCACGGCGAATGTCGATGCAGTCGGTACCACTCCAATTGAGGTAGGTCACGACACCCCGTGTTGTAGCCGGGGGGCTAGCAAAAGCGTTCGCAGGGGCAATCCCGCCTGCTGCGATGACAATCGCCACCACACCAAAGAGTTCTCTGTGCATGTCGCCCAACCCCTTTCCCCGCCGGGAACAACGTTGTCTGACGCCCCCGCTTGACGCCCCCCGTTTTACGCCCCGCTTGACGTATGCTTACCGCATACCACCCGTCCCTACTGGGGGCGGGTTTTTTCATGCCCGGAACGTCACGCTCGCCGAACTTGAACTAGAGCTAGGCCGCGAGCGGCCGCGCGGTGGCGGCGGCGGGGCGCGCGGCGGACGATCTGATCGTCGAGCTAGCCGACCGCAAGCTCTGTCGTCCCGAAAACCTTCGTTATCGGGGCTTGGGGCGCGGGCGGCAAGTCCACGCGCGTGGCCTAGGGCTAGGCAGACACACCGTGGCGCCCCGGGAGTACATTTAGTGGTGTCTTGGTGAAGAGCCAAGGAAGTGAAGCCGGGAGCCCGCACGTTTTGCGTGGTCGCCCGGCTTTCGCGCTTCCTGGGGGGGTTAGCGCAAGTCGTGAACCGTGACTAGACGTTGTGTCCTTCTTCAGGGACGCCCCAGCCCTCAGTAGATCAGTAGATCAGTAGGTACGCGCATCAGTACTTCCGTGCTTTATAGTTCCTTTGCAGCTTGGGCTTACCGACACGGCCCCTCTCAGCAACTACTGAAATCAGTATCTACTGAAATGCGCAGCTCCGTATCTACTGAAATGGACAGTCCATGGCGCCCGTTCTCACCATCGTTGTGGCCAACCTCAAAGGGGGCTCCACCAAGACGACCACCGCGGCGTACATCAGTCACGCCCTCGCTGAAGCCAGCCTGTCCGTGCTTGCCGTCGACGCAGACGGCGAGAACGAATCGCTTCTGTCCTGGTCGGAGGCGGGAGAGTGGGACATTCCAGTTATTGGTATGCCGGTGTCTGATCTGCACCGCAAGCTTCCCGGGGTCGTGGGGGACCGCTACGACGCAGTGGTGATCGACACTCCCCCCATGAAGGAGCGGCGCGGAGTCGTTGCATCCGCCATCCGCCTAGCCACCCACGTGCTGGTCCCGATGGCCCCGACCGGCATGGAGTACGCCCGTGTACCCGCCATCCGCGAACTCGTCGGCGATGCAGCCGCCCTGGCCCCGAACCCTGCTGAACTCGCTGTTGTCCTCACCCGCACCGTGCCCAACGCCGCAAGCACCGGCGTATACCGCCAGATGCTTACCGATGACGGCGTGCGAGTACTAGGTCCCACGGTGGGCCGCCTCGAGCGCTACGCCCAGGCGTTCGGGCTACCGATCAGTAAGGCGGCTGCGACCGCCTACGGTGATATCGCTGCCGAACTCTTGGGTGTCACAACCACGTAAGTACTGATCTACTGATCTACTGATACTTCATCTGAGCAGGAGGGACGCACACGTTGACCACCGCAGCGGAGAAAATCAAAGCCAACGCCGAACGGCTACGACAAAAGACGCCGGCCAAACCCGCAGCCTCAGAAGGCGCCGCACCGGCCGCGTTGGACGCGACACCTGTCGTCGCGAACCAGCCGATCGTTGTTCGTCAAAAGAATGTGCGCCGCACGGTCGACCTATCTCCTGCTGCTCACCGCAACCTTGACAACTGGCAGCGTGACGCGGCCGACCGGCTCGGCCTGGCTCGCGTCACTGGCCAAGAGGTTTTAGCGGCGCTTGTCGACCGCCTCCTCACCGACACCCAGCTGACCGAAGAAATCATGCACGCCGTTGCCGGTCATCGAGCATGAGCAGAAGCGCTCGCATCCTGGACTCTGGCGCGCCGGCTGGTACGGGCCAGGTCCGGGGGTTTGCGTAAACACCTACGACACAGTCGACGACGTGCGTGAATCCTCAGGCCCCCGACCAGGGTGACCGCATGGCCACCGCACTAGCGGGGCCACATCTGGAAGTGATGAGGCAAAGCGCGCGACGTCGTTGCTTTCAGTGACGGTATGAAACCTCAGGTGCCACAGAAGCATCCCCTATTGCGGCGTGTCGTTATCAGGTAAGTCCGGATTCGCTGGCAGAGTTCCCACCATGGCTCAATCGCGCAGCACGCACAAAGGTGATCGCGCTCAGATCATGGCGCGGCCCAATCGAATCGTCTACGACATCGTCAAGCAGCAATCCGCTGAGCTTGGCATTCCAATGGGCCAGTACGTCGCTGATGTCCTGGCCAAGCATGTCGGTCATCCCGAGCTTGTGCGGGAACTCGACAAGGAGGTCTTGCCTCTGGCGATGTGATCACCCGCGGCCCGGCGCGCGGTCGGGCAGATGAACAAATTCATAGAGGTGCGGATCACCTGCTGACATGACGAAGGCCCCCGAAGGGGCCTTGTCTGAGGGTTTGAACCGAGTTGACGCTCGGTTCCGGGTCCGCACCCGTTGCCCTTGAAAGGGACGTGTCTTGGCCGACTCGTCTCACGGTAGCGCATGCCTTGCCGAGGTTCCAGATACGGCACGCAATCGGTGCGCAAATCGTGATGTAAGCATTGGCCGGCTCAGCGCCGGCCTCACTCAACAGCGTTGTAGCGCCCCTGTCCGTCTTGAGCGGGCAGTGGCCACTGAGAAACGACGCGGCTGGATTGTGCGCGCCGGAGCGACCTCTGCGTGTACTCCGGTATGGACCAGCCGTGAGGCCTGGCTGTCGGCGTTGGGGGAGTGGGCTCGCTCACCCCGTTTCGCAGCGTGCGCCGAAGCAGCGCGAGTGTCGATGTCGACCACGACGCTGCTCGGTATCGCGTCGGTGATGGCCGAGCACGCCGACCACGCCACCGGCCGCCACGTCGCCGTTACGCGCGCCACGATCGCGGCCCGGGTCGGCTGTAGCACCGACACCGTCACCGCCGCCTGGCGACTCTTGCGGGTGTCAGGCTGGGCGGTAGAAGCCCAACGCGGACACGGCTCACCGGGCACCCCGGCTGCCGGCCGACGGCCCTCGGTCTACCACCTGATACCCCGCCGCGAACCCCAACCAGTTGTGCATAATCCCGACCTACCGCCGAAGGCGGGTGTTTGTCTTTTACCTTCTGTTGGTAAGTACTCACCAAGCACGCGAACGCGTGCAGAAAAGGTTTCCCCACCCCACACACACTGGCCGAGCCGGCGCTGGCGCGCCGAGCCGCGACCGCTGAGCCTGCAACTGTTGGCTGCGGGCCTGGTGGCCCGCTGTCACGGTCTGCACAACGCACACATCGGCGCCATCTGCGACGTCCTGGCCGCCACCGGGATCGACCCGAGCGTGTGCACCGCCACCCAGATCACCGCAGCGCTGGAAGCCGACATGCGCACCACCGGGTGGCGCTGGCCCGACCACATCGGCAACCCCGCAGCATTCCTAGCCCACCGACTAGCCCGACTACACCTGCGAACCCAACCCCACCCTGCTGAGCAACCCGACAATGACGGCGGCTGCGCCGCCGGCCCGGACAAGAAGCAGGCCGCTGACCCCGGCAGCGACGTGCACCCGACGTTGACCGTGGAACAACAGGCCCGTATCGACGACGCACGCGCCCAGATCCGGGCGATCCTCACCGGCCGCCACCAACCACCCCGCGCTACCGCCGCCGCTGTCGCGCAACGAGCGGACACCGTCAGACAGCACCTGCCCAGCACACGCCGCTGCCACAAAATGATTGGTTAGCGCACCTCATGATCACCGGTGCAACGATCCCCGCTACGCAGTTGTTAGCTCAGCTCATCATGTTTCATCGGGTGTCATCTGACCGACAGCCAAACCACCGCCACCCCCCGCACAGATCCGGTCCGGTAATCGCGCACCGGGTGCAACCGGCGATCACGACCCGCGCCGACCCCGGCGGGTGGCCGCCTTGGATTCTGTTCGGGCTCACCTTCCAGTAGTCGCCGCCGGGGGAGCCCCGCTATAGCCGGGGGATGTTTATCGACGGGGTGCGCCCAGTCGATAACCGGCGAGCCGGGTTCTGCCCCCAGCCTTTGGTTGAGGAGCTCGGCGGGCGGCGGCGCCGGTGCTGCTTTCCGACGATCCACTGCATCATCACCGGTCACTGATTCCGGTCGACTGTCCTTTCTGCGTCACCGTTCACCGTCCCCCTGCCTTTGCATCTACGGCGCTTACTGCCGTCTTCCCGCCCGCTGCTGTCCCACCAGCCCAGCCTTGGTACTTCCCAACAACCTTAACGACACGCATAAACTTTGGCACATTTGCAAAGTTTATGCGATGATCAGGCGCGGGGCGCGCCCAGCGTGCCCTGGCCGGGGTGTTGTGGTGATCGGAGTTGGCTAGGTGTTGACGATTGCGCCGTTGAAGTTGTGGTCGGTGCGCTACTACAACGACACGTCGCGGGCGACGGTGGCTGCGAGCCTGGATCGGCAACGGGCTGGTGGTGGTTTGGGGGAGTACTACTCGGAGGGGGAGACCCGTGCCCCGGTCTGGATGTGCGCGGGGGACACCGGAGTTGCGGGCGAACTGTGTGGTTTGAGTGCCGCGGATCGGTGCGGTGGGGAAGCCGATTTGGGTGTGGTGGCGCGGTGGTTGGATGAGGGTGTCGCGCCGGGCGGGGCGTGTGGTCGGGCGTTTTCTGCGCGGTCGAATCGTGGTTTTGATTTGACGTTTTGCGCCCCGAAGTCGGTGTCGTTGCTACGGGCGTTGGACACCGGCGGGGTGGCGTCCAAGGCGGTGGTTGAGGCGCACACTGCGGCGTTGGGTGAGGCGTTGGAGTATCTGCACACTCATGCCGGCTATACCCGGGTGCGCAACCCGTCCTCGGGGATGAATGACCTGGTGCGGTTGCCGGGTTTGGTGGCGGCGGCTTATCAGCATGAAACCTCGCGGGCGGGGGATCCGCATCTGCACACTCATGTGTTGGTGCCTAATAAGCAGGCCCGCGCCGATGGGGTGTTGGTCGCTGTCGATAGTGATTCGTTGTGGCATGAGGCCAAGGCCGCGGGGATCATTTATCAGACCACTTTGCGGCGGGGATTGAATGCTTTGTTGGGGGTGGAGTGGGATCGGGTGGATCCGCATTCGGGGATGGCCGAGATCGCCGGAGTGGACCGGACGGTGCTCACTGCGGCGTCGCAGCGTTCCACTCAACTCTCAGCGTGGGCGGCGAAAAACTTGGTGGTTGACAGTGTCGGGGTGAGTGCGGCGCAGTTGGCGCGCGCGCAGAAAGCGACCCGGCCGGCTAAGCCTGAGCATCGCCCGTGGGCGGAGCTCAAGGCCGAGTGGGCGGACCGTTTCGGTGGCGAGTTGGTGGTGGATGAGGCCGCCCAACAGCAAGCGCGGACGGCGCGCCAATCCGCGGCGGCTGCTGATGCGACGGGCCGGTGGGTGCGCGCGGCGGTGGCCGGGATCGATAAGGCCGCGTTTACCCGCGCCGATCTGATCGAGGCGTTGGGGGCGGCGATGCCGGTCACCCTCGATACCTCCGATGTCGGCGGGCCGCGGGAGGTGTTGGAATCGTTGGCTGATGCGGTCGGGATGCGCATCACCGAGACCCGCGCCCCGCATGAGCGTGAAGGCCATGACCGGTTCACCGCGGCCCCGATCATCGCTGAAGAACAAGGGATCTATGAGCTGATCGGTGTGCGTGATCAGCGCGCGGCACTGCCGGTCGAGACCGTGCAGACTGTTGTTGATGGGGCGGGTTTATCGGCCGATCAAAGCGGCGCGATCGGCTCGATCGCCACGTCGCCGTGGCTGATCCAGACCCTGTCCGCGCCGGCGGGGGCGGGGAAAACCACCTCCCTGCGCGCGCTGCGGGAAGCCGCGCACCGGGGCGGGAAACGCCGTGTGCTGGTGGCGGCGCCGACCGGGAAAGCCGCCGATGTCGCCCTCGCCGAGGGCGCTGCTGACGGCGGGGGCACGATCGCGGGCGCACTGCAAGCGCTGCGTGAGAAGCGGTTGCAGTTTGATTCAGACATGCTGCTGGTGATCGACGAAGCCGGGATGGTCGGCACCGCAGCGTTGCGGGAACTGCTGGCCGCCGCGAGCGCGGCGGGATGCAAAACGGTGCTCGTTGGTGACGGACAACAGTTGTCGCCGGTGAAGGCCCGCGGGGGGATGTTCACCCAACTGTGTACCGACCTGCCCTGGTCCCAACACCTCTCGCAGGTGTGGCGGATGCACGATGAGGGGGAGCGGGCGGCCTCGCTGGGGGTCCGCGACGGTGACGGTGATGCACTGGCGGATGCGGTGGAGTGGTACCGCGATCACGACCGGCTACACACCGGGGATCCGGTCGCGATGGCCCAGGATGCGTTCACCGCTTGGATGAGCGAACACAACCAGGATGGTGGCGGGGACAGTTTGTTGATCGCCGATCGGTGGGAGATCGCTGATGCGCTCAACGAACGCATCCACGCTCACCTGATCGCCGAGGATGCCGAAACAATCACCGGTGCGCGCCGGCACCGCATCGGGGTCGGGGATGTAGTGATCAGCCGCCGCAATGACCCCACCATCGAGGTGGACCGCCGGGGGAATAAGCGCGGTGAACTGATCCGGATCACTGATGCCCCGGTGCGCAATGGGCAACGCTGGAACGTCATCGGCGTTGATGTCGAGGGCGATCGGATCGCGGCCCGCCGTATCGGCGATAACGCGATGGCCGTGTTCGACGGGGAGTATCTGCACACCCATATCCATCACGGGTACGCGGTCACCGTGCACGCCGCCCAGGGCGCCACCGCAGCACGCTGTCACGCCGTGCTCTCCACGACGGGCCGCCGCCGGGGGGCGTATGTGGCGATGACCCGCGGGCGGGAATCCAACACCGTCTACCTCTATGACCGGGTCGCCGGGGAAGGCGACCACGAACACGGCGCGCAACCCGAACCCGGTGTCCACGCCCCGCGCCGCGGCGATGACCAGGACGCCGCCCAAGCACTGACAGCTGTGTTGGGTCGAGACGACAGCGCCCGCACCGTGGCCGACACCGCCGCGGCCACAGGCCGTGCCCGGCTCCCCGAACAAGTCGCCGCCCTGCTCGATACCCGCTCCCGCGCCCTGGCCGGGATCGGGGTCATCGAGGACAAACTCCGTCTGGAAGCCGAAATCGGATGGTTGAAGACCGCCGGGTTGGGGTGGAGCCCTCCTGCGGCTTACGGTGGTGCACCGGTTGATCAGCTCACCGCGAACCTCGATGAGCCCGCGCGTGCGGCGGTCGCCGCGATCGCTGCCAGCATGAGCACCGTGCAACCACTGCACCTTGGCGCCGATGCCGACAAGATCGGCGTGTTGGTCGCGATCGCCAAGTGCGCGCACGCCCCCACCAACAAAGCGTTACTCAACCGGCCCGGCGATCCGCACCGAAACATCGTGGTCGCTGTTGCTGATACCGAACAAACCCGCCGAGAAGCCGCCAGCTACACCAATGCCAATACCAATAACATCCTGTCCTCGGCGGCGGTGCTCGATGCATTAGATCGCCTCGATCCCCACAAAATTGAGGACAGGCTTTTAGGGGCCCTGTTCATCGTCGATGACGCCGATCACCTGGACCCCGCACAGCTGAACCGGCTGGCCACCCATGCCGCGCACCGACGCGCCAAACTCCTGCTGGTCACCACCGACACCGACCAACCCCGCCAAGGGCCGTCGCGGCATTTGACCGACGCCGCCGCAGCGCATCTCCCCTGGGCGCAGCACCTCGGGGCCACCACGGGCAGCTATGACACCGCGCTGCGCCGTGCCCAACAGCACGACCGCGACCACACCGCCGAACCCGACATCGCCGAATTGTTGGGTAGCGCAACACGTGTCCTGGATGAATGCCGCCGCCTCAACACACCGTTCTGGGAAGAATTCAAAGCCCGGCAACGCGGCCGCGAACACAGCCGTGAACACAGCCGCGACGACGACTACGGGCTGGAACTATGACCGGGGGACTGCCGGTGCAGCCGCCGCCCGATTGTGTGCAGTGGTGCCACGCCAACGACTACGGGATCACCGTTGACGATGATCTGGCGGCGGTCGATTTGGACTGGTGGAACAGCCGGCTGAAAAGTTATCGGATCCCGGTGCGGTTATGGGGGCGCACCATCGACGCCACCCCCACCGACCGAGGTGCCGGTTTTCTGCGCCGCAGCGACATCGACGGAGCACTGCCCGATGACGGGCCAACCGATCTGTGTGTGCTCTACCGCGCCGCGGCCTGGCTCACAGGACACCCGCGGCGCTCCCACACCCGGCGCTTCCCCGATGTTCGAAACGCCCGGCCGCGCAGGGGAATTCGTTGAGATCACCACCGCGCTGCGACATTGCCGCGACCAGCATCCCGCCGATCTGGATCCTGGTCCCTACCGCAGCTGGTCGGGCTGGCCCCCGCACCCCCGGGGGTCGGGCCAGCGGTGTTGTCGCTGTACTGCTGGGCGGTCCACGACCGCACCGCGGACCGCCCGCAACTACTCGACCAACACAGCCTGGGGACCCTGTGTCACCTGGGCTGGCTAGAAATCCCCTCGATCCCCACCTTCACCCGCAACCGCTACTTGGGCTACAACCAACTCCTCCATGACTGGGCCGCCCACACCCAGATACCGGCTGAACTCATCGAAATGTGGCTGGTTCACAACTGGGAGCAACGCACCCGCAACGCCGGGCGTCACTTCAGCGCCGATCAGCGCTGAAATATAGCTTCCCCCCGCCCGCCGACCCCGGCGGTTTGGTTGGGTCTGAAATGTCGTGCCCCGGCTCAACAAAACGCGCGCTAGGACTTGGCCTTGTCGTTTTTGGTGGCGTTGCTGACGGTGTCCAGTATTTCTCTCAGGGTGCGGGCGGTGGCTTGCGCTTCGGCGGCCAGTAGTTCGGCGGTGTGGGTGGCTGCCCGCGCGTCGGTGGCCTCTTTCGTCGCGGCCGCCGCCAGTGCTGCCTGTTGGTCGCGGGCTGCTTCGGTGGCGGCCAGTGCGGTGGCCAGCTCGGCGAGCTCGCGGCGCAGCTGCGTGGTCTCGGCTTGCGCTGTTTCGGCTTGGGTGGTCGCGGCGGCCAGGTCGGTGAGTGCGTCGGCCTCGGCTTGGACGAGGGCGGCCCGCTCGACGGCGTCGGCTTCGGCGTGCTCGTCGCGGGCAGCGGACACCGCTGCTGACCAGAGCGGGTCAAGAACCCGGGCCAGTACGTCGGTCGGGACTGGCGAGACGTCGCGGGACGGCCGATTCGTTCGCAGCCATTCACTGGCCGCATCAGTGCTGACCCGGGCCCGTTCACGCAACGAGCGCACAGTCACGGGCTTGGCTTCCACGCTGAGTGCGGCGAAAGCGTCGGCCAGCGCTGAGGCGGTGGCGGCGGTGTTCTTGGCGGGCACGGTGAGCACTCCCCTTCGATGATCAATAAGTACGTCCCGCGTTACGGGTATGTCCTTATTGTACCTATTCGGGCGTGTAGACGCAATGGATGACCTGGTGGTGGCATTGCGGCCCCCAGGGGCACTCCCGTGAGGAACAATAGGAACGGTACGTGTGCCCGGTACGTTGCTACTGTGCCTAAATCAGGCCCGTCATTCGTTCGTTGTCCCAGCTCGTTGGAGCTCCCCCACCCCGTTGAACTCCCTGGTGTCAGCGGTCGGGGCCACTATCGTCACAGGACAGAACACGCGCACAGTGGACATACCGGGTTGGGCTCAAAGGGGGCAGTTGTGGGGTCGATTAACGACGTGATCGAGGCGTTTCGTCGGGCGCCGACCAACGTCGACCGGGGCACATTGTTCGAGAAGCTGATGGTGCGTTTCTTCGAACTCGATCCCGCCCTGGCCCAGCAGTACGAGCAGGTGTGCCGGTGGATCGACTGGGAGGGCCGCAAAGGCAAGGGTGACACCGGCATTGATTTGGTGGCCCGCGAACGTGACACCGGCGCCTACACCGCGATCCAGTGCAAGTTCTACGAACCGACCCACACCCTGGCCAAAGGCGATATCGACTCGTTTTTCACCGCGTCGGGCAAGAAGCCGTTCACCAACCGGGTCATCATCTCCACCACCGACAAGTGGGGCCCCAACGCTGAAGACGCCCTCGACGGCCAGACCATGCCGGTGCAGCGGATCAACCTCGCCGACATCGCTGAATCCCCGATCGACTGGGACATCGCCTGGCCCCAGGACGGGTTGACGATCGACCTCACCCCCGCCGAACGTAAACAGCCCCGCCCGCACCAGATCGCCGCGATCGAGGCGGTGCGGTCCGGGTATGGGGTCGGCAACGACCGCGGCAAGCTGATCATGGCGTGCGGGACCGGAAAAACGTTCACCGCACTCAAACTGGCCGAACAGCTCGCCGCTGATGGCGGCGGCGCGGCCCGGGTCCTGTTCCTGGTTCCCTCGATCTCGCTGCTGAGTCAATCGTTGCGGGAGTGGACCGCCCAAACCGCGTTGGATATCCAACGCGGTTTGGGCGGTC
>Ga0210003_1000644_pt1 | contig 31548 bp, 39 predicted proteins | sample LantaG_FD_182804 | JGI IMG/M metagenome (GOLD analysis project Ga0210003, IMG submission 182804) | Deep subsurface microbial communities from Baltic Sea to uncover new lineages of life (NeLLi) - Landsort_02402 metaG (SPAdes) (version 2) | ecosystem: Environmental > Aquatic > Marine > Oceanic >... | reverse complement strand
GGGGCTAGGGGGTTGTTACCCTTTGAAGGGGGTCAGGGGGTTGTTACCCTTTGAAGGGGGTCAGGGGGTTGTTACCCTTTGAAGGGGGCTAGGGGGTTGTTACCCTTTGAAGGGGGTCAGGGGGATGTTACCCCTTATTATTAACACATTGTAGGGCCCGTTCCCTTAAGATGGTGCGTTCGGGGAACGCACCCTACATTTTTTAGGGTGTAGGGCCCGTTCCCCGAACGGGCCGATGGAGGCAAAAGGCCCCTACATTTCCCATAAAACTACCTTTAATCTTTTATCTTCAGTCTTTAATCTTTATTCTTTAATCTAAATTGTCTTTCGTCTTTTCCGACTATCTCATTCGCCTAGAACCTTTTATGGATGAGGGGTTATGGCAATAATGGTGATCTGATTTCCAGTAGGGCCATAAAACCAGAAGATCCTGTATGCTGCAGGAGTAGACTGCTCAGCGTAGGCTTCAAAAACCTTTTCTCCCTTGGGCCCTTTCAGGCTGGTGAATTCATGTGTTTTAAGGCTCTTATGTCTCGGATTTGAAGATAGAAAACGTATAGCTGTATCTTTTCTCAAGGCCTTTATCACTTTTAAGCTTATTTAATTGGTCCCTTGCTTGATCTGTAAGAAAAATTTCAAACAATTTGCAACCCTAAAGTTTATCAGGCTCGAGTTTTGTTATTTTGCCTTCAGATGCATCCTTTAAACCTTTCCGAACGCTTTCAAGGGCATCTTTGTTTTCAAAAAGCCAAAGTTCTGAAGATGGTATCTCCACAATTGGCTGTAAAAGGACTTCACCCCGGTCATTCTTATATAACCGTACCCTTTTATACCCTTCGAGAAGGTCACCAAGGGTGAGCCTGTTTCGGCTATCAACTGTTTTTGTGCCAACTTCTTGGAACTTTTCATTAATCTTAATATTATTTTGCATATTGAACCCCTTCCCAATAAATCCAATTAATATAAATCCCATATCGGGTCAATGGGAATTTTAGACCTGATCCTGTCATAATTCATCTTTAATCTTTAATCTAACTTATCTTTTGTCTTTCGTCTTTTTCGACTCTCGACTATCTTTATCGTCTTTCTGTTTGTTACTATTCACTATTTACTATTTACTGTTTACTATTCACTGAATGTATCACCCAATACCCCACCAATTTCACCCATTCACTCGAGACTAGCCTAATCCTGTGAGGCTGAAGATACCACCAAATGCCAACTCCCGGGGCGTAGGATGGAACATAGATCAATCTCTTTTCTGTTCCCTTAAAAACAGTTTCAAAAGACCACTTGACCCGCCGCAAATGCCACCAGTCGCTGACCACAATAGCCGAGTCTACATTATAAGCCCCCATGAACTTCCTGCAATATTGGGCATCCCCGAAAGTACTGGCAGGAAAATTGGTAATATAAATATTAGAAGAAGAAACCCCATTCTTCAAAAAATAATAGGGAAACTGATTGATTAAAAGAAGCTTTTGAGCATAATTTTCATTGTATAAATCCAGGGTTTTCTCTTGCCTATGAATGGCATTCCCACCCAAACAAATAATAAGATCTGACCTTTGCTGTACATCATTTATTGGCCAAAAACAAGATATCCCCAATAATGCTATCATCAAAACCCCTAATGCAATTAGGGTACTTATGATAATCTTCCTAGTTGTTCCCAGTTTTATCAACCAAATGAACTTTCTATCAGTTGCTTGGTTTCTTCTATATGCTCCCTGCTGGAAGCACCAAATACAATAGATTTGATATTCGGTTGCCGGCAAACATATTCAACGGCTTCTTTTGGTTTGACGGAACCGGATCCAAAGATAGACATAGCAATGGGACGGAATTTCTTTTCACTAATAGCCTTCTCATATATCTCCTTATCAGGATTCATCAAATGTCCTATTTTATTGATGGAAGAGCAAACTATAGGATTTTCAATGCCACACTCCAACAAAAAATTAACCAATCCTGGAAGATTCATGGTTACAAAACCAGCCTCAACCCCATATTTTTCTTTTATATAAGAGACGAAAGCAATAAAAACATCCTTAACTTGATACCCCAAGAGGAGATCTGTGACAATATTCTGCAAAAAGATTACCTTTACATCCAAACCTCTAAAAACCTTCATTTCAGCATCGATTAACAACTCCATTACCTTAGTCATGTCCCTTGTAAAAAACAGTTGACTTCCTCTCGTCAAAATTCCCAAGATGGTTCCAGCTCTATTATCAGAAATGATAACCTCCTTAACGGCACCAAAAATGCCTTTTTCTGCTACAAGGCCCGCATACTTATGGGCATAAGGCATAGAGGGATAAAGCCTTAAATCGTTATAAAGAGAGGACTGACTCCGTAAATGATCGCAGATCTCCTTGGCCCTTTCATTGGTATTGAGCATAAAGGCATGAATCCCACAATCATAAGCGGCATCAATAACATTGGTAATGGCTTTCAAATCCCTGAATTTTTCGCTCAATGCCTGTGCCTTCTCCTCAGACATATGATTAATACCAAAAAACTGATTATCACCAAAAATAATCCGATCCATCATTTAGCCCTCTCTTCATAATCCTTAATAATCTTGTCTATAATAATATCCGTTTTCAATGCCTCAGCAAAACTGTTGATGTTGTTGCTATCCCTTTGTTCAATAAAATCAATAAAATAATCCAACTGGCGAGTAAATTCATTGCCCCTTACATAAAAACGAACACTCTTGGCAAAATCGGTAATGTAGCGTGTATTCCAACCCTGATGAAACCCACTTAATTCATCAGCTTCTCTTAAAAATATCTTATACGCATGTTTGTCAGCCAGAATTTTTCCTTTCGTACCAAAAATCTCTATTGTGTTAGTAGGCTTACGATACGATCCATCACTCCAGTTCACAAAAATAGTACCGCTGATACCACTATCATAGATAAAGGTGGAGGCTACCAGATCCTCCACATCGGAAGAAAAAATGCTTTGAAGAATGCTGCCACCAACCTTATCAGGCTCTCCAATCAAATATATAACGAGATCGATACAATGAGATGCAAATTCATACATGCACCCACCACCAAGGCTTTTCTTCCCCCTCCAGCCAGACTTGGCGTCTTTTAATACAGTACAACCATGCATTTCGAATTTAAAATTTTTGATCTCACCGATCAAATTATGATCAAGAAGGTTTTTTACCTGGAGAAAAACATCATTAAACCTGTTAACGTACCCCACCTGATTGACCAGGAACTTGCCATTAAAACGGTCTAAAACCTCCTTCCCTTGGGCCACGTTTATAGCAAATGGTTTTTCCACAAAGGTATGAAGATTATGGGCAATCGCAGTTCTCACTATTTCCGGGTGTGAATCAGGTGGAGTGGAAATAATGACAAAATCGAGGCCAGATTTTTCTATCATTTTTTTGTAATCAGAAAATATAGCTACATCGAGATATTTTTTAAAGATGTTTAACATAACCTTTGACTGATCACATATGGCCACAATCTTTACAGAAGGATGTGTGTTTAGGATAGAAAAATGGGTTATCCCCATTCTCCCCATTCCTATAAAACCTGCTTTAAGCATTAGATAAATTCTCCCTTATTATTTCAATTGAAATTTTCTGTTTGACTAAACTTCTTTTGTCTAACCTCAATGCTTCCTTTATCTTTTGCTGATAACGAAATCACGTTGTCATCTCTTTCTCTGGCGTAAAACTTCCTTTATTACCAAGAAAAGAAACGGAAAACTGTAAAGGTTTCTCTTCAGCATTCTGGGCTCAAATGCAAGCCTATACAACCATTCTAGCCCAATATTCCTGAAGAATCGAGGCGACCTCCTAATCGTACCAGCATGAAAATCGAATGCTGCACCGACACCAATCATCCATGGGACATCAATCTTTCCCATGTGTTCAGCTATCCACATCTCTTGCTTGAGTAAACCCAAACCCACCCATAAAATGTCTGGATTGGATCTATTAATGAGATCGACTACTGCTTCATCCTCATCAGGAGTTAATCGACGGAAAGGGGGAGAATACGTGCCAGCTATTACTAGACCTGGAAATTTATCTGTAAGCTTTTTGCTCAAAAGCTCAGGAACCCCCTTTTTACCCCCATAAAAGAAGTGCCTCCATCTTCTCTCAACACCATATTCACAACATTTTAACATAAGATCAGGGCCGTGCAGACGAGGGATCTCGTAACCAAGCATTTTGCCTGCTATCACAATGCCTACCCCGTCACAGCATGAAAAGGCCGCTCCTTTAATATACTGAAGATGGGATAATGTTGTTGTTGCGTGGTATATCGATTCAGTGTTTGTTATGCTAATATATCCATTTTCCCTATTTTTAATAATTTCTCCCATTCCCCTCAAAATATCATCGAACCTGCAGCAGGTTATAGGAACACCCAGTACTTCGACAGTCTTATATTCAAAAACTCCCGTCATAAGAACTCCAATTCCAAAAACGCACTAACTCATTTAGACGCCAAGTTTCTCGCCGATTCTTCTATTATTTCTATAAAACAGGCTTAAAGTCTTTTCGGCAAAGTTAGAGGGATAATTGATAATGAGATAAAATTTTCATAGCTGGCTAAGCATGCCTGTCCACTTACGGTTAAAAGATTTTACAGCGAGTTGTATATTTGATCTATTTGTTTCGTGATGAAATCTGAATTGTACCTGGACGAAACAACTTGTCTGCCTTTCTCGCCAAATCTTTTCCTTAATTTTCCATTTTGAATTAAATAATTCAGTTTTTCATAAAGTGCATCTATATCTCCTGGCCCTATCAAAAAACCTGTCTCTCCATCAGATACCAATTCAGGTATGCCACCTGCATATGTGGAGATCACAGGAATACCATATGACATAGCCTCTAAAATCGACATAGGAAAGCACTCGCTATAAGACGGGAGAATGAAAACATCTGTTTTTTTGAACAATGAGTCCCTCTCCTCTTCAGAAATCCAACCCAAATACTTAACATTATTCCCTATACCCAGCTTCTCGATCTCTCTATATAAACGAGGTGTTTCTCCATTGCCACCAATATACAATTTAGCAATAATACCCTCATTAACCAATCTCTTAACAACCTTCAAAAGATCAAATACCCCTTTATTTTCTCCAATCAAGCCAAGAAATGTTAACTTTACATTATTGTTAATTTTTTTGTTATACACTTCAGGTAATTTTACAGAATTCGGGATTACCTCAATATTTGTAGCAGGAGCAATATCTAGGATACTATTTCGCCAATTTTCAGAAAGACAAATTACAAGCTCAACATCTTCAAAGGTTTTTTTTATTCGATTTTTCCACTTTTTAGAAGCGGTACTGTACTGATCTATTAATGCCCCTCCATGATGGTGAAAAATAATCTTACACTCAAAAAGACGTACTACTTTTATATAATAAAATTTCCTTTTAAAACTAATGATATTACCCCCGTGAATGTGAACAATGTCTATTTTTTTAAAGACCAGATAGAAAAAAGTCTCAACCAGCCCCAATATTGCTTGAATTAACTTAATAAACTTTGGTCCATCCACATGAGAACTCACTAAAAAGATATTATAATTTTTCGACAAGTCGCTGTTCAAATAACCTTTTATAACAGTGGATATCCCTCCCTTTACAGAAGTGCTTGGTGAAATGTACATAATATTTTTCATCTTATCCCTTTAGTATTTAGAACTTTGTACATTAAGGTAATCCCATTTATCTGGACAAAAATGCAATTTAAGTTACATTTCGGGAATTTTTAGGCTTAAGAAAATACTACATAAAAACTTCTTTCAAGAATATATTCCTGTGACAGAAGCTACAAATATCATCACAGTAAAAACTCAAGCCAATCGTATTCCTCTCTGTAAATGTTCGGTATTCAAACCTAACTTGATTTACTGGCTAATCTTTGATGAGCTCTACTTTAATACCACCGGGTGGGTTAGGCCCCACTGTATATTCAAAAGCACCAATATCAGGGACATCGCCATAGGGAATAGTATTCCCATCAAAATCTCGGCTCAGGTCAACATTTATTCCTGCATCAATACAAAGAGAATCAGGTTTTAGTTTAAAATCAGAAGGCTGAGAAAAATTTCCGGTTTCATTAACAAAGAGAGGATTAGAAGAGATAGAATGTATATCATGCCCCATTATCGATTGCCAGTCTGACAAATTATAACTTATATATCCCCCCCCGCAACGCCATCTTATAGGTGTAGCATTACCAGGGGCGTAATGAACATTATAGTCATACACATTTGATTCCATTTTTGTATCACTAGACTGGGCAAAAGTATACTGATCCGCGCCCACAGCATTGAAGATATTATTTTTAATATAGTTCCCATTGTTTCCAGGCCCGCTTACATATAGCTGGTTGCCGCCATTATTATAGAACGTGTTGTTATACCATTTGTTATTCACTGCATTGTGTAGCAGGGCTCCTGCTGACGCGCATCCTATGGATATGTTCCCATACCACTCAAGATCATCAGCGTAATCATCCGAATATAGGCCATATGTATTAACAGGATTTTCGTAAGTAGTGCCGCCTGAATATCCAATGCTATTTTTCACGAAATTATACCGGATAATAGTGTTGCTGAAATCATCGGCCTCAAGGGAGGTTCCCGTAACATATATAGCGCCCCCATCATCCAAGAGTTTCAAACAGTCCTCGATCTTGTTTCTTTCAATAGTATAATTATCGGCTCCAGACATGGAAATCCCATGATATGCTGATCCATTAATGGTATTTCCTGATATCTCCCCGCCATCGGCATGATTCACCGCTAACGCTGAAGGGATTACATCGGTAGAATCTGTCGTATAACAAGGCAACGAGGTTATACAATTATCTATGATTTCATTACCCTGCACATACATATCTTTCCCGTTGCTAAAATAAATAGAACGATAACCAATCTTACTGAAATAATTATTAGAAGCAGTAATATATCCTACATCTCCTGATTCTGATGCGCTACCCCGCAAACCATAAAATCTATTGCTATAGAACTTACAGCTATCCACCGTATGATGGCTTGAGTGATACAGGTGTATCCCGTATTCACCATATCTTGTAGTAATGTTTTTTATGTCTATATAGTTTTTAGCATTTACATAGATGCATTGATCCCTGGTTGTGCCCTCTATAGTGTACTCATTGGGCGAGTGTCCGTTAGGAACTTGCCAATATATTTTACCACCAGAGCTGTCATAATACCATTCACCTTCCGCATCCAATTCCTCGAATTTATTTAGGATATAAAACCCCCAATCTTTTCTGGTTGTTCTGTTTCCTGACCAAATAATTTTTTTATCTGCCTGGACACTACCAGTAATTTTCTTTGCGACGATTCGATACAATTCAGTTCGAGCAACTACAACGGCGTCAATCCAGTAATCATCCGCCTGCGTAAGAGCATTGCTTGCCAAATACTCTGTATAGCCGGTGGTGCTACTGATAGTTTCCCACCCCGTGTTAGGCCACCGAGCCATTTGTTGCCGTGTGCCATTAACATAGAGATCCTTGACTGTATAGTCTACATCAGCAACATATATATCTCCAGAATAAACAGTCCATCCAGTAACTATATCAGCACCATTTATTTCAGGATTATTGCCTGTTCCGTATGCGCTATAGGTGATTGGTTTGCCTTCTGATCCTGAAGAAGTAACAGTCAATTGCTCTCGCCATACCCCACCTCTTTTAAACAAAATAGAATCTCCAGGATTAAAACCTGTACTATTTACTTTAAAAATTGTCTGCCATGCAGATCCATCACTTAAACCTGAAGCACTATCATCTCCAGAGTTCTTTACATAGTAGGTTGCACAGAACCCTGAATTAACTGACAGAATAAAAATCACAAAAGTGACAAGCCATAAGACTCTAAAGATATTCTTTTTCATATTCGATCTCCAATTTTTAGCCTTCTAATATTTTACAGAAAGCAAAAATCATGCCGAGAAGATACTATTCCTGAGAACCACAAATTTTTTAAACTAGACCAATTCATAATTTTAATTACATAATGAGATTATTTATCAATAACATCATGATATATCTGTCCATATTCACGTATATATCTCTCAAATCCAAATTTGGTGCCAACTGTTTTCTTTCCAGCGTCCCCCAAACGTTTCCGAAAGGAACGATTACCTAGCATATCCAATATAGCCCTTGCAAGTCCCTTTGCATCATAGGGGGCAACCAGCATTCCATTAATACCATTTTCTATTACCTCATCAGTACCACCGCCCCTGCTGGCAATTACAGGAACCCCCATTGCTAAAGATTCAAGTAACGAATTTGAAATCCCTTCCACAATTCTTGAGGCATTGGTCATCAACACGGAAATATCTGTGTTCGCTAATATCCCTATTACATCATGGGTATAACCTGTAAATATCACATTATCTCCAATAGAAAGGTCGTGAACCTTTTTCTCAAGCCTCGGTCTTTCAGAGCCATCGCCTACTAACAAAAAAACGGTGTTTGGCTTAGCCTCCAATACTAGAGGTATTGCGTCTATGAATGTATCAAAATCTTTGTTACGACTTAGGGAGGCGACCATAGAAACTACATGCTTGAAACGATCCAGATTGTATATCTTTCTTACTTTCTGACTTTCAACAGGATTAATTCTAAACCTTTCAGGATCGATACCGTTATATACCACCTGAAAATGAGGCTTCATCTTTTTAAATCTATTTTTAAACCCAGCGTACGAGTTGGCCACAAAACGATCAGCTAAAAAGGACTGGAATCTAATGCTAATATATGTCCTGAGATTATCATCCTTAGCATTTCTGATGGTGGAGGCAACAACAGGTATACCGCATAACTTTCCGCATATTACAGCAACCAGGCCAGCCAGGGTAGAAAAGGAGTGTATCAAATCAATTTTGTTTTTTAAACAATAATGGCGAATCTTAAATATAAGGCCAGGGTCATGCTTTCTTGTCCTTTCAAGGAGATTTAAGGGTATGCCTAGCTCTAAAAATTGAGATTTGTAACCCTGTGCCGTCTCAGTAAAATAACAGACAAAGGGTTCGATTTCTTCCCGTTTGCTCACTCCTCGTATAAGTTCTACAAACTGCCGTTCTGCTCCGCCAAACGCAAGGGTATCGATCAAATAGAGTATTCTCAATCAGGTTCCTTCAACTTTTTCTTCAATATTTGCTGCTAAAACAAATGCAATATGTGTGTATAAGACAGACATAATAATCTGGCTATACAGTAATCCCCCAGCATAATATCCATTCATCATAAAAGGCACTATAGACGATATACAAATTACTGCCATATCTCTTGAGTATTCTTTATTAGGCATTTTATCTTTCTGGCGAAGTATTTTTGTTGAAACAAACAAAGGGTATAAAAATATTAGTATAATGGGTATAAATCCTGCCAGTCCCTGACTTGCAAGGACAGTAATATACATATTGTGGGCATCATACTTTCCTTCGCTGAACCATGGGAAATATTTACTAAAATTCTCATAATATCCCTCATATCCTAACCCGATTAAGGGGCTTGAGCGAAACATGTCCCAACCTGCAGATACCATTTCGGACTTCCCCTCAACTTGAGACTGTATTTTATCACTTTCAAACCTATCCGCAATGCTAGGAAATCCAGCAAGTATCACCACTAAAATTGTAAAAGCTATGCCTAACAAAGCAACTTTTCTAAATTGTTTTTTTAAAATATAGTACAGAAGAAAGGCAATTATCATGGTAATAATCCCCTTACGGGAAACAGTACATATAATGCCCACCATCACAGTAGGCACAACCATCCAGCCAAATATTTTTGATATAAAATTTTTCTCTCTGCCGTAAATTATGCATGGAATAGTAAGGACTAGAAAAATGGCCAGGCCATTAGGATTAGCAAACGTGGCACTTACCCTTAGTTCTTGCAGTCCATATTTCAATGAATCCGGTGAAGGGATGCCATTTATCCATTGGTAAATTGCTATCAATGACAAGATAAACGAAGCTATTATAATATTTTTGATGTACGACCGAACATTATGCTCGTCTCTAAAAAGATTCATTGCTACAATCGCTATAAACAAAGGGACAAATATTGTGACAAAAAGTATTTTGAGGTAGTATGTCTCATAAGTATAATGCGGTGTCCATGCAATTGATGCAAAGACAACCAGGGAATAAATAGCAAGGAAAAATATCCATTTGTTACGAAATTTAACATCCTGTTTTATAAGAGAGTCAATTATAAATACAAGGGCAAGTAAATAAAAGAATGACCACGTGGAATTAAGACCTAAAGGCATACGGGGAAAGAATACACCAAATATTGGTATATAACAGATAAATATTATATATGCTAATATCAACATCTTACAAGAATCTGCTTAAATTTTCCATACTGCTTGCAATATAGGGTACCCAAAAATCAAAAAGAAATGAGCTGCCCTTAAACTTTGATCACCTTTTTACTAAAGAAGAGTATCCTTATTCTGGATTGTAAGTCTTCCTTCCATCACCCATCGCCATAGTTGCCAGTAGAATATCAAGTTCCTTCCATGACGATTAGCCCTGTTATAAAACAAATCAGGCTTTCTTAGGGCTGAAATACTGCTGGGATCAAGATCAGAGTGGTCAGTATCTACCCTCGAAAGCACCCGAGGAACTAATACTGAGTCCTCCCAGTAAGTGTACGTGCCTCGAATCAATTTGTTAGCTATCATTTTGCCTGCCCTTACGGCAAGTTTTTGCCTCAACCGACTGCTGGCCAAAGCTATCCAGACATCGGGTACCACCAATTTCCCAGGGAACACTTTCGTTCCCGAAACAAATGGAAAGCTTGCTACTTTCGGAAAGTGACAGCGAAATATTTCCAGATACATTCTGTATCCCTCTTTGACCCCATATGGCATTGTTCCGGCCAGGTTCCAAAGAGACTTACTGAGTCCTGGAGTAAACGGGAGTGCATAATTAGCATAGACTTTCAGGGGATTCGGCCCAGTCCGATTGCGCATTCGGTTTCTCACAATAAATTCGGAGACCCCAAATTCGTCATCAGAATACTTTTTGGTTTCTTTCTTGAGCAATTCAATAAAGGCTTCATACATGTTTTCTGCCTTGGAGCGCCCAAAAATTTGATACGCTGCCTTCCAGATCCTCGACTCCCTGAAATAACAAGCTTGTACAAAGTAAGATTTAAAACCACCCAAAGACTGAGAAACAAGCCTAAAAAGATAAGCAGGAGCCACCCCCTCCCAAACAGACCTCATATCAGAGGTTAAATTGGCTGACACTTGCGCTATGAATAAATACAGGCTTGGGGTCATAACTTCATTCATCCTCAGGTAATCAATATAAGTCTCTGAAGAATAAAAAGATCTAGGGGTTGATACTTTCTTAATGTTAGCTCCCAACGATCTCGCTACCTTGGTGGCAAATCGACCATCAGCTCCCCAGAGTTCATCTTTATGCTCAACAATAAGGACATCTGGACATAGCTTCTCTTCTTGCAACAAGGAAAGAATAAGTCTCGAATCAAATCCACCGCTCATCAATATAGTGCCATGCGTTGTGTGCTCTCTGTAGGCATTAATATCCTGTCTTAGCATTTCGACTAGCTGATCAGTATCTACATCCTCAAGAGTCATATCCGGGTTGGGATCAGGCCATTTCCAGTAAGTCGAGGTTTCAAGCTTGCCATTAGTCGGATCATAAGTAAGCACGCTAGCGGGTTCCACCTGCTGCACCGCTTCTACCATTGTTTCATTTCCAATGGTATGTCCAAATGAAATAAAGCTTCCCCAACCGGCCAGATCCATCTTGACATTGACAAGGCCGCTTGCAGTAATACCTCTGATTTCCGTTGCCAACAGCAAAGTGTTATCGCATCGAAAGATGTAAAGTGGTTGCATGCCGAGAAAATCTGTCACAACAAGCAATCTCTGGTTTTTATTATCCCAAAAAGCAGCGGCAAAAGCTCCATCAAGATCTGGTAGAGATTGGGCAGCAGTTTGGTAGTCGCCTTCAACAACATTTTGTAACTTCTCGTCGAGGCTTCTGTCTCTACAAATTGGCACCCCGCTTATCATTAACCGATTACCGCTATGGGTTTCACGGAATAAAGCAATATTTGAAAACTGGTCAGATGTATGCACGCAACCCACAGCACCATTTGGCAAGGCCAAGATTTCTGAAGATTTATGAAAATCCAGCAATGTCTGAGCTTGTATCATATGCCTAACAATCTCAGTACAATCCGATCTCTTTTGGTCAAAGCAAATAGCCAGTTTCACACTATCTCTCCTTAATTATCATTGCGCTCTATCCCTTATAGATCAATAGTAAATCTAAGTACTTCCTTTTATTGGGCCTATTCCATTGATGGCTGTTTTAAATCAGGCAAACCAAGCGCATCCATTAGTTGAAAATATTGCGGCCAGAAACGGCCCTCGTGCCACTTAAAATCTGAATCCCAGTAGCCAGTGGAAAACGCATGTTCATCTGGATACGTGTAACTTATCTCAATTAATGCCGGCTTTTCGTCATCATAAATAAAATCATAAGCCATGGATTGAAAGCCAAGCCTTTTTGAGATATCGAGTCCAATTTTGACAAATTCAAGATCTATCTTTGATCTATCCATATTCAGATTCTTGCTTCCGGAAGCCCTAAAATCGTTTTCTCTGACATATCTTCTAAAGGCAGAAGCTCTGTTGCCAATTACAGCTACCCTTGTATCATAATCATTATTCGGCAAAAATTTCTGGAAAAGCACGTAGTTTTTGTGTAATTGCCAAAAAGAAGAAATATCTTCACCCCTAACTTTCCTCAATATATTCCCACCAAGGTGATGAACTTCTTTGTACAAATTAAAATGTTTGAATCTAACAGCACTCCTATCAAAAAAACGCTCAGGCAAAATACCTTTACCAAACATCCTGGCAATCAATCTTTTTGCGTGTTTTTTAGTTTTCACTAAAATGACATTGGTAGAACCTGCTCCTCCTTTAAGTTTAAAGACAACCGGAAACTCTGCTGTTTTTAGCCAGTCTAAGGCTGCCTTCTTTTCCCAGAAAATATAACTCTCTATTGCAGGAAAACCATGCTGTTTTAAGAGATAATATTCTTTGATCTTATCATCGTAATGCCAGCATGTCTTCCAATCCGGAAAACACTTTATTCCTATCTCCCTTTCTATAACAGGAACAATAGTGTGAGCTATCTGACGCTCGGTATCAAAATGCTTCCATCGAAAGATGAACAGATCCAATGTTTTCACTTTTTCCCAAAAATCAGCCTGGCTGGCATCCAGTCTGATGTGGTTAAGACCATTATAATCAAGTATCTTTTCATATTTTTTTAGAAATTCGGAGAATTTCCCGTAAGGTTCTTTGTGAATTCCTACTAGCATAATACTCTTCTCTCTTTTATTCTCTTTTTAGCGCCTTCAGTAATTGTATCAAATTAAATCTGATAAATTGTGGAGTCAGTTTTCTTTGCCTCCCTGGTTAATGAAAAGGCAAATACGATATAATATATATTTGCAAGCACTCCAGTGGCTGAAAACAAGGCGATTGCAACCCACGGTTGAGGGGACAAATGGTATCCTATAACAATAGCAAGCACCCTCAACAAGATATATCCTGTTTCAAAATATAGTTTGAAGCGCAATTTTTGCTTAACCAGTATTATCTGCGTGGATGGAGGATTAATGCACCCCAAAAAAAGCCAGGGGGCTAAGAACTGGGCATATAGGCCGGCAGTTGCCCACTGCTGTCCAAACACTATCGAAAATATCCAAGAGCCTCCAACCGCAAGTATGCCAAAAGGTATAATACCAATCGCTGCCAGCCCTGTTGTCACCTTGGTTAGATGATCCCTTAGATTTTGGCCATTTGCCTGGGTTTCAGCAGCCTTTTGCAAAAACACCTTGCTTACTGACTGGCCCATTAAATAAGCAGGCTTTCTTAGAACTGCACTTGCTAATCCATAAAAACCCACAATTTCCTGTGAAAAATAGTATGCAAATAAAAAGACCGGCAGGTTTTGAGAAAGTGCACTTAATAGATTTGACCACACATTATATCTGGGAAACTTTTTGAATTCCTTAGCCACACGGAAGATTTCTTTTTTTGATACATTTCTCTTGAAACCAGGCAAATGCTCCTTTAAAAATACAACCCCCAGCAAGATTACAACTGATAATGGACCCAAGATGTTTCCTGTGATCAGCCAGAACGCGGAAGACCCTATTATTAATCCTGCCAAAATCCTGGGGCTTGCCATTGCAATTGAATTCACAATTTGAGAAGCTGATAATAGATTGAATCTTTTCGCTCTGGTCTGCCAGAAAGCAAGGCTTTGCCAACATCCGTATACAAAGACGCCCGCAGGAATAAACCACAAATAGGTTATAACCCCGGGCTTATTCACTAAATTTGCTATGCTCTCCCCGAGAAAGAGGACCACAAATAACAGAAAAATGGAGAAGGTGGCTGTAATCAATAAAGATAGAGCGAATACGTTTTGAGCTTTATTATCCTCTTTAGGGAGAACAATAGCATTTTCATAGCTGAAACAGGACATCACAGAGAGTACGATAATAATGGATGAAATCAAGGTCATCATCCCGAAGTCCTCAGGGGTATATAACCGTGTTATAATTAGTGTAGCAGCAAATGTAATGGCCTGGGCACTTGCATTGCCTGCCAGCATTGTTGCTACATTCCTTACAAACCTGTGGGGTTTTAAGTGTTCACGGAAGTTGGCAAAATCTATTGTCAATTCTTTGATATTTTTGAAATTTTTATACATCGACATAAAGAGGTGTTGAGTTTTGGGTTAAACAAAGATTAAAAAAATCGGCTTCACGATTACCACTAGCTTCAACTGATATGTCATTTCGAACGAAGTGAGAAATCTCAAAGTGCGATGAGTCTTGCCAATACGTTGTAGTGCCCGTTCTCTTAAGATGGTGCGTTCGGGGAACGCACCCTACATTTTTTAGGGTGTAGGGGCCCGTTTCCCGAACGGGCCGATGAGGGCAAAAGGCCCCTACAATGCTTTGTGCCTATTTTCATAAAGCGCCTACAACCAATGGGATTGCCACGTCGGCCTAAAAACCTCCTCGCAATGACAGGCAGGCTCCTGTGTGAAAAGGGTAACAACCCCCTAGCCCCCTTCAAAGGGGGAATTAAGGGAGGCTCCCTTCAAGGGGGGAATTAAGGGAGGCTCCCTTCAAGGGGGGAATTAAGGGAGGCCCTCTTCAAAGGGGGACTTTGTCCTGAGACCCATTCAAAGGGGGAATAAATGGTGTAGGCTCCTTAGAAATATCCTTTAGCATGATACTCCTTCATTTTTTCATCAAGTTTTTTAAGCGGCTTTAGTGCAATCATGACACTTTTTCTATTCTCATGATCAGGTTCATTTTCCCTGATTCCGGAGATCTCATTGTCCCGGATAAAGATATGGGTGCTGGCCGGATTATCCGTATAAAACGTAATTCCTCTCAGATCATCTATGGTTGGGGTGAAGGCGCCTCGCACGGGATCGGATATACCTTCAATATAGATATTTATTCTATTTTCGTTGGTCTCGGAGCGCCATGTTAAGTATCTTTTGTTTACATAATAATTTAGCAGTCTGGCTGTTGTGGTTACATAAATATCTCCGTCACGATATTCTTTTGCGAGTAGCCTCAATGCATGTTGGGTGTTTGGTGAGATATATGGAAATCCGCTGTTTTTGCCAAGATGGGTGTATATTATCACATACCCGCCCACGTCGATAAACCTTTGTAATATAGGCCCGGCCAATAGATCTGCCAGACCATCAGAGTTGGCGGCAGGGCCAATTCCATAATAGGAAACGCTGCTCCTCATAAATTTGAATACGTGCTGTCCATCATCAAGACGATCTACTGTGGTAAGGTCATTATATCTTCGCATTGCATATCTATCGTTTCCCAAAATGGCCAGGATATACTTTGCGACTTCCTTGAATACATTTGTGTCTAATGATTGGAATGGATGTGAGGCATCAAAGGCATCAAAAAAAGATACTATAGATAAAGGGCGGCCTTGGCCAAGGATGCTTGATACATCATCTATCCATACAAATGTGTAGCCCAAGTCTTGTTTTGAGATGTCTGTATGATACATGTTGGAATTCGGGTTATCTCCCAGACACCACTCATAAGGGCCTACGTCACTAAGGGCCTTGGCATGATTAACCCAGACATCGAGCTTACAGTTGTTTTCTGAGAGTACGTTCAGAATGCCTTTTATTTCCTGGCGGCCTTTGGCTGTATTAAAAGAATGGATAAAGTCGATGTAGCCAAGTTTTATCAAATCAATAATTACTTCTTGATCATGAGGGTTTTTAGACATTAAAGAAAATTTCAGTTCATCTTTGCAGGTCGGGAAAAAGGAATTACCTATTTCCAGGCCAAGACCTTTGCCCATAACAGTAAGATTGTGCGTGTTTAAAAACTCTTGTATTGTTAAAAATTCTTTTAATGAATCAGTGGCATCAATATCACTGCACAAAGTGAGCGCAGCCTTGTATGGATATGGAAATTCTCTGATGGATACAGGGGACTGCGGATTTTCTTTATCATAATATCCGGAGGCGCTGTAATAGATTTGAAAGGAAAAAAGAATTATTATTGCAGATAAAACCGCTGCTGAAATAGCGCCTGCTGATTTTAATTTTTTGGACATGTTTTTGACTCCTAGTTAAAAAAGTTCTAAGTTCAAATTAGTGAATAGTAAATAGTGAATAGTGAATAGTAAAAGAAGTGTTGAGTTAAACAAAGATTAAAAAAATCGGCTTCACGATTACCACTAGATTCAACTGATATGTCATTTCGAGCAAAGCGAGAAATCTCAAAGTGCCTGCAACCAATGGGATTGCCACGTCGGCCTAAAAACCTCCTCACAATGACAGGGTAAGGCCGATGAGGGCATATTCTGCATCTCCTTTCCGTGATGTGCCTTGAGACCTCATTTATTTCCCGTTTCGGTGTAATGATTGGATCGGAGGCATAGGCAGGCAAAAGGCCCCTACTTGAAAAGACTGGATTCCGGCTTCCGCCGGAATGACGGTTAAGGGGTATACTGGACTTTTTACGAATGCGTCAATGTTCTATGTTCTAAGTTAAAAACAGTTCTGGGTTATATTCCTGTTAGTTGTCAGGCATTACATTACCCATATGTCCCATCAAGAACTGCTACGTTGATAGCTTGTTCAGTATATTCTTTATTTTTAACCTTTTCATATAACATTTGGCTTACTTCAGGAGAAAGGACTTTCTCCCCACACCTTGGGCATTCTTCATACAATACATTTTGCACTAAATAGAGTCGTCCTTCAACCCTTAAATCAATTTCTCCCTTTTTTAAAATCATTTTGCTATGACAAACAGCGCATTTCATGATTTCTTTCGCCTCCTTTTAAAATCCTCTCCCCACTCCTCTGGGTTTAAAGTTGGATCATAAGCTGTAATAACCCAAACTGGCTCGATTGAACACTGTATATGTAAGATTCTACCTTTTTTAGTAACGCCGTAAATAAGACAACTAGGCCCATATTTATCCTGCGGATAGTTTTCAATAATCTCCCCTGACAATATAGCATCTTCTATTTCGTTTGGTGAAATGTTACGCTCTATACATCGTTCAAAGGTGTGAATAGTTAACCGATAGTCAGCACTTCTAACTTGCCTTTTGATAAATTCTATCAATTTATGAACACTCTTTCGAAAGGTAGTCTTCAAGTCGAGCAGACCAATCGGATAGTCCTTCTAATTTAAGCGATCTCTCTCCTTGTTTCTTAAGAATAAAGTGGTCATCAATATATCTTGCTAAAAACCAACCATCTTCCTTAAAAGCCTTAACAGCCTTTTTGCCTTTACATACAGGCAATCTTGGCATTAAATGGCCACCTCATAAACTTTTGCATCCTTTTTTTGAGTAAATTCCTCTTCAAGAACCAAGAGGTACCCTTTCATGGCCTTTTTTATATTCTTTAAAGCTTCCTCAATCGTCTCCCCCTCGGATACGCATCCCCTCAATGTGGGACAATATGCGACATAGCCTCCGGATTCGATATCTGGTTCTATTATGACTTTATAATTCATCAAAAAGCACCTCCTTCCAAGACTCTCTTTCCCTATGTACATACTCCTGTGCATCGACGCCTTTCCATATATCAGCCCCTAGTCCTTCCAATTCCACAATACTGTGTTTCTTCCTTCTTTTGCTAAGGGTTTTCTTCAGTCTGACTGAAATTATTTCTAATAAACCTAACTGTTCCTCCGGAGTTAAGCCCTGCACCCCACTTACATAATCTTTATAGGAAAGTGACATTTTTTTCCTCTCCATTTTGGTCATCTCCTTTTTTTCAAGATCCTATATATGTCATATTACAATTTTTTGGTTCTTCTGCAACTCAAATCTGTATCTAATGCTCTGGGTTCTATCTTTAGTGAATAGCGAACAGTGAACAGTAAATAGTAACGGATAAGATAGTCGTGAGTCGATAGTCCACAGTCGAGAGTCGAAAAAAAACAAAAGATTGTGGGGCCTAAGTTCAACGTTCTGCCTTCAGTGAATAGTGAACAGTGAATAGTAAATAGTAACGGATAAGATAGTCGTGAGTCGAGAGTCAAAAAAACAAAAAATTGCGGGGCCTAAGTTCAACGTTCTACCTTCAGTGAATAGTGAATAGTAAAAGAAGTTTTGGGTTTTGGGTGTTGAGTTTTGAGTGAAACAAATATTAAAAAATCGGCTTCACGATTACCACTAGATTCAGCTGATGTGTCATTTCGAGCGAAGCGAGAAATCTCAAAGTGCCTGCAACCAATGGGATTGCCACGTCGGCCTAAAAACCTCCTTGCAATGAATATGCCTGCCTATGCCTCCTGTGCGGGATAATTGTCTATGTACGTCATACAACATGGGTAGATAAAATATCTCTTATCCGAGATGCAGACAGGCAGACTCCTGTGTGGAAAGGGTAACAACCCCCTGACCCCCTTCAAAGGGGGAATTAAGGGAGGCCCCCTTCAAAGGGTAACAACCCCCTGACCCCCTTCAAATGGGGAATTAAGGGAGGCCCCCCTTCAAAGGGTAACAACCCCCTGGCCCCCTTCAAATGGGGAATTAAGGGAGGCCCCCTTCAAATGGGGAATAAATGATGGGGATAGGGAATATCATCAAATATGAACCCTACGCTTGTTTTGTAACGCTTTCTTAATGGCTTAAAATGGTAAGGATCATCAAGAATATCTTGTACTTTTCTATCAATTATTCGAAGCATTTCCTTGTCTTTTTTCTGGAGTTTCTTAAACTTTTTATCCAGCTTCTCTTTAATGGCAAGCCTATACACTACTTCAGACCGTATCTTTCCCCGAAATCTTCAACTATGATTGACTCTTCGAGGTCGACGCCTTTCATCCGTAAAATAAAATCATCACGCAACTCAGGGTCTTCCATAAGACTTTTTTTGATCTCAGCCACATCACGTTGTAAATCAACAACTTTTCTATAAATGGCTTCAAGGCTAATATTCTTCATTGATCCAACTCCTATAAATATTCTAATAACATATTTAGCGGAATAATGAAAACCTTGTGCTGGGTTCTATGTTAAAAAGAAGCTTTATGTTCAAGGTTCTAGGCGAATAAGAATAGTCGTGAGTCGAGAAAAAAAAGGGTGCTTTAGTCACGTTAACACAGAGGTAAGCATCTCCCTAGATTTTATAGATCTCTCGCCTATGACCTATAAATTGAATAACCAATGTTTGACCTTCCAACGTGTAAATTGCTCTCCAATCCCCTATTCTTAGCTTGAATGTCCCTTTGAACTCACCGGTTAATGGTTTAGGGGTAACCTTTTCAAAATTGTCACATAGCCAATCAACTCTTTTTAAAACTCTTTGAACTATTGGTTTATCGAGTTTTTCAGGATCTTTTATTGCATCTTCAGTCCATTCAATATTAACCAAATTTTTCCATTACCTCCCCATGAGAGGTTCTCTTTAAACGCTTGGCAAGTCGAGCTTTTAATTCCTTTTTGAATTCTTCTCTTAAATCCAAGCTCGTATCTGGATCACCCAAAATTTCTAATATCTTTTGCTCTATTAAATTTTCAAGATCATCAACAGTTAATTGGTTAAGGCTCCTCATCTTTTTGCCCCTTATCTTAAACCTTACTTTTAGTATACAAAACGTTGTCACATTGTTACTAAGTATGCAACATACAATTCAAAGTTCCAGGCGGATAAGAATAGTCGAGAGTCGAGAAAGACAATTTAGATTAAAGATGAAAGAATCTTTGGTTCACGATTCCCTTCAGCAGACATTAACCAAGATCAAGCAACAGCTAATTTTCTCTCGTTTTGAATGATAATCTTAGGATCTTTATTTCCAGGAGGCACAGGTAGTCCCATTTCTTTTAATAAATTGATATGCTCTTTCATCCCCCACTTTGCCTTATACAAGCAATCTTCAATAGAATGCCCTATGCCCGTAAAACCCTCCAGGTCAGGAGAATAAAAGCCAAAGTAATCTGGCTCTTTGGTGGCCTCAATTACTAATGAATATCCTAATTCAATCATTTCTTTCTACCTTCTGCAAATTTACTTTAATCCTGATGCCTTTAATATGGCATGACAGGTGCCAGTGGGCACTTCCTTTGCACCATGATAATCCACCCGAATCAACTTATCCCAACCAGTCTTTCCATAATATCTTATTGAACCCTTTTGCTTTACGATCCTAAATCCACCCTCCTCTAAAATCCTCACTAATTCGGAAAATCTCACTCAACACTCCCATATGAACATGTTCCGCTTATTAACTATAAATAAAATTTCTCGCCTGTAGGATAAAAATACAGAATAAATTCTTTATAGTCAAATATTTCTTGCATACATAGGGCAACCATTATAAGCCTCTTGGTTGGTTCAAGATTACTCATGATTTATAAATATTATCATGATGGTCGAAATCAAGCAGTGTTACTACCTCTTCTTCTTCGTTGATTTCATATATCAATACAAAGGAACCACCTATATGAACCCTACGCTTGTTTTGTAACGCTTTCTTAATGGCTTAAAATGGTAAGGATCATCAAGAATATCTTGTACTTTTCTATCAATTATTCGAAGCATTTCCTTGTCTTTTTTCTGGAGCTTCTTAAACTTTTTATCCAGATTCTCTTTAATGGCAAGCCTATACACTACTTCAGACCGTATCTTTTCCCGAAATCTTCAACTATGATTGACTCTTCGAGGTCGATGTCTTTCATCCGTAAAATAAAATCATCACGCAACTCAGGGTCTTCCATAAGACTTTTTTTGATCTCAGCCACATCACGTTGTAAATCAACAACTTTTCTATAAATGGCCTCAAGGCTAATATTCTTCATTGATCCAACTCCTATAAATATTCTAATAACATATTTAGCGGAATAATGAAAACCTTGTGCTGGGTTCTCCCTCTGTGTCAATGTAGATGAGACACCTTCCTTGTGGTAAATTAGTGTCGAGGGTGGGGAAGGAGAGAAGGATAATGGAGAAGGGATTAGGGATGGTTGATGGTCTTTCATGTAAGAGTGCCCTGGAGTCGAGAGAGGGCGAGCGAAGCGAAGAAATCTCTAAGCGCCTGCAACTAATGGGATTGCCACGTCGGCCTAAAAACCTCCTCGCAATGACATATTCAGTGACTTTTTGCAAAATCATTAACCCTGGTTCATTCTTCCAGCCAATTCTCGTAACTCAGCCCGGCTATTATCTTGAAATGCTCTACATTGTTTGTGACCAAAATTCCATTATAACTCAATGTATGTGATAACGGTTATTTTGAGATTATCCGCTACTACTTGCTCTACCTTCCTCCGAATTTCATTTTTCCCTTTTAGCCAATAGATGCAGATATCAGTATCTAAGATATAGTCGCTCATAACTGGATATCGCGAGTAGTTGATTTTCGGCTCTCGTAGATCTCCCGGATGATTTCCTCGGGTGGGCGTTTATCCTTCCAACCCCCGAAACTCTCCCAGAATAATCGAAAGTCCTCTTCTTTAGGTTTCTCTATCTCAAGGAATTCTTCCTTAAAGAAATGGACTATTTTGAGGATTTTTGATATTCCAGAGTCCGGTAAGTCCCGGATTTCGTTTAATAAACGCTGTTCATACTCAGATCTTAACCTTTTAGTCATATAGACCTCTTCGCTTTTGGTTTCCTAATTTTGATAAAGCTCATATTCCAGCAATTTTGCTTCTTTGTCAATAGGATAGGTTCAACGTTCTATGTTCTCTTTTTAGTGAATAGTGAATAGTAAAAGAAGTGTTGAGTTTTGGGTTTTGAGTGTTGGGTGAATAAGACAGTCCACAGTCGAGAGGGGTAGTTGAAAAGAAACCAGCTCACGGTTCATGGCACAGCTATATTGACACAGAGAACTATGCTACTGCCTTCCCTTTCATTATTGTAAGGTTAATTAAATCAAGTGGATTTTTCGTGGTCCGTTTCCCAGCATCAAGAATTTCAATTGCTACAATCCTACCGTCTTTTGAATAATCAATGATCACGCCGTCAAATTCTGCCGACTCTGTAATAGCCTCCTCGCTAATAAACTCGATGTTTAACAAATCGTATTCCGGATCATATTCAATCCTCATCTTTTTGCTCCTTCCAGTAACGCCCAATCTGAGAAGTCAGATAGGCTGTTACAACTTCATATGCTTCTTTCTTTTCTTCATAAACCACTCTTAGCAGATATTCTTTGTTCCTAACCACATACTTTCTTTGAGCAACCCTACGCCCTCCATATCCATCAACAATTTGAGCAGGAAAAGTTATTGTTTCTCTTATACATTTTTGAGAAATGCCTCTTCTTTTAGATTTCTTTTTTGCAAGAGGTATTATTTCAATTTTTTTCATTACTTATCCATGTCCACCAAACTCAAAAACGCTTACAAGAATTCCTGTTTTATGTCGATTTTTTACATTAGCAGGTTATGTTCTAAGTTCAAAGTTCTCTTTTTAGTGAATAGTAAACAGTGACGAACTGTCGAATTCAGCAATATTGTCATTGCAAATTTTATTTGCCAGTGTATCATCAACCTCGGTGTGTCTTGGCACTGTGGATGTTTTACCTTTTACTGGATTATAATACACTGTATGATTTTTGCCCTCACGTAAAAGCTCGCATCCATGGGATTTGAGATGTTTAAGGATTTGCCGACGTTTCATGATAAAGCAATTTTTAATTCCTCGCGAATAACCTGCTTTCCTACAAGTTCCCGTTTGCTCAATTCCCGGTTTGATTTCAGTATCAACTCAACTGCCTCCTTGAGATTTTCACGGGCTTCCTCAATTGTTTTCCCTTGAGTATTTGCACCTGGCAACTCTTCAACAAATGCTATCCACCAATCTTTTGTCTTTTCAAAAACTGCTGTAAAACTGTTTTCCATTTTTAAATCCTCCTGTTGATTTACGATTTGACTCATTTTAACTTTTCAAAATAACAATAATTTATTTCACTTGCTGTGGCCTTTCTTTGGCCTTTCCAAGGCTTCATCAATATATTCAGTTAACATAGATAAAACCTCCTTTTTCTCTGTCTCTTTTCTATATTAAGTTAAGGTGATCAGTGGCAAAAAATCAATAGGATTATACGGATTAGATAGAAAAACATCTTCGCCACTTAGATAAAAGACTGGAGATTAAAAAATCTTTACCAAACCTTTGCATAGTACCCATATTGTCATTGTGAGCAAACATGAGAAATCTCAAAGGCCGATGAGGGCATCGGCCCCTACAATGCTCCTGTGCAAAAAGGGTAACAACCCCCGAGCCCCCTTCAAAGGGGGAATAAGAAACCTCGCAATGACAGGGTAAGTAACTTTTTGCAAAACCATCGAATAAACGGCGCAGTATCTATACAGACTCTTAATCCATGTATTTCATCAACGTAGGGCATATTTCCCTTAAGCGGGCCGATGAGGGCATCGGCCCCTACTTTGTCCTGAGCCCCCTTCAAAAGGGGGATACCTGATTGGGATTCCTGTGTAAAAGTTGTCAAACAAATTGTCTTGTCACAAGAGACCTCGCAATGACATGCTCAGTTACTTTTTACGAGTTCATCACGATTACTTATGATTTAAAAAGAATCAAAAATGGGCCACATTTTAGCACTTATAAGTTATCTCTGAGATTATCCTTACTTATACCTGCCTGTTTTAGGATTTCAAGCAAGGTTCCCTTTGGAAGATTTTTTTTATAAAGAGGAACAACAGCTCTCTTTTTTGTCTCTGGGTGGTAATAAATGTGATGGCTTCCTTTAATTCTATCCAGTATGAATCCCTTGCTTTCAAGTATCTTAATAATTTTTCGAGGTGTAAGAGATGGGAGTTTAGGCATAAGCCTCTACTGTCAGAGTATACTCTAAAGTTCCCTCCTCTGTTGGTATGTCCTCGCCATGGTCTTTTAGGCTCTCTATGTACAATCCAATTGCTTCCTTTGCCATGTCTATCGCTTCCTCTATTGTTTCCCCGTACGTGACACAGCCAGGAAGGGATGGAACTGTTACTGTATACCCACCCTCAGGCTCTTTTCTAAGTAGGATTCGATATCTTAATGTCTTCATATAATTACTCCATAATCACCATACGTTTGGCTCATTTAAGTTTTTCTTTCAGCGCAATTTCAACATCTTTGAAGACTTCCTCCTGAGATTTTGTCCTGCCATTCCTTATATCTGCCTCGCCTTGGGATAGTAGCTTTAATATTCCAATGGCATTACGCATATCCTCGTAACTTTTAGGATCTTGAAGTGCCGCCCTTGGTTCACCGTTTTGCGTTATAATGACAGGGCGATGGGTTTCGTTGATCTGGTTAAGCAGATCTGCTGCTTTTGATTTTAAATATGTAACTGGTTTTATATCAGTTGTAATATTCATTTTTACCACACCGGGTTTTTATATGGCACCGAATATAGACCGCATGTCAAGGCTGAATTTTTATGGGCTGGTGACAACCCCCTAGCCCCCTTCAAAGGGGGAATTAAGGGAGGCCCCCTTCAAAGGGGGAATTAAGGGAGGCCCCCTTCAAAGGGGGAATGATTGGGATAGGGTCTGCTTTTTCTATACCATTCAATTGTGTTTTTCAGGCCATCTTCAAATTTTGTGGCGGCCTTAAACCCAAATTCTTTAAATGCCCTTGTTGTGTCCAGCATCCTTCGCGGTTGGCCATCGGGCCTTGTGCTGTCCCATATAATACGGCCGTTAAACCCTGTGAGTTTAACAATCAGCTCCACAAGGTCTTTGATGGATATTTCAAAGCCTGCCCCGATGTTGACAGGCTCACTTTTGTTGTATTTCTCTGTTGCCATAAGGATGGCCTCGGCACAATCTTCTACATATAGAAATTCACGGGTGGCCTTACCCGTTCCCCATACCACGATCTCTTTTTCATTATTTTCAATTGCATCGATACACTTTTTAATAAGGGCCGGGATCACATGGGAGGATTCGGGGCTGAAATTGTCTTTCGGGCCATAGAGATTTACAGGTAAAAGGAATATTGAGTTAAAGCCATATTGCTGCCTGTAGGCCTGAGACTGCACGAGCATCATCTTTTTTGCAAGACCATAAGGGGCGTTGGTTTCTTCAGGATAGCCGCTCCATAAATCTTCTTCTTTAAAAGGGACCGGGGTAAATTTGGGATATGCGCAGATGGTTCCGAGGGCCACGATCTTTTTAACCTGAGCCAACCTCCCCTGTTCCATCATCTGGACACCCATCATGAGATTGTTATAAAACAGGGTTGCAGGGTTTTCTTGATTGTATCCTATTCCGCCAACCCCGGCAGCAAGATGAATAACAATGTCCGGCCTGGTGTCTTTGTATAATTTTATTACGTCATTATTATTGGTGAGATTATATTCTTTGCTGCGAGGGACAAAGATATTTTTTGGTTTCTTTTGTGCAAGATTCTCAACCAAAAAGGACCCAAGGAAACCAGCCCCGCCGGTGACGAGGATATTTTTATTATTCCAGAAATTCATTTTTTATTTTCTTGCCTCTCGATTTAATTCAGTAAACAGTGAACAGTAAATAGTAAAAGAAGTGAACGGAATGCTGTCATTGCGAGCGGAGCGAAGCAATCTCAAAAGTGGTTGCAACTAATGGGATTGCTTCGTCGCTTACGCTCCTCGCAATGACATCCAAACAATTGTGCAAAGGTCTTAAAAAATCAGTTGGATCTAGTGGTAATCGTGAAGCTGAAATTTCTTTTGCCTCTCGATTGGTTCAAGATTACTCAGGATTTTTTAAATCACATGAATGCTAAATCTAATACATACCTTCTTTAAGCAGCATATTTAACTACTTCAAGTTCTCTATCCCTCTTGACGTCAGAGAAAACAGGATCAAGCTTTTTCATTACTTCATTCTCGATTAAAATTTCACCACACTTCGAACAAAGGAAAATAGGAACATCTTTTATGACTATAATCCGATGGTCATCAAGCTTGAATGGAAGGTCAGTAACCTTTTTAGTCATGCTATTGCCACATTTATGACACATCATCTTTTCCCCCTCCTAATTTTAAAACCGTTTTCCCATCTCCCAAGAGATGGCCTATATGACGTTATAATACGAATATTTCCCTTTTTTTCATCCAAGGCTATTACCACATGTACGGGATTACCTTTATTGTCATAGCCTAAAACCAAATAGCTTGGTAAAAAAACATCTTGTGAATACTCTTCTATAATGGAACAATTATTTAATGCAATAGTTATATCTACTGTAGATATTTTTCTCTCCTCAAGCCTCATATTGACATGATACGTCCATAGAATACGCCCTTCAACAGCACATTGCCTTATAAACAATTCTTTCTCCAAATTGCTACATTCCTCCTGACCCAAGCGTGGGGTCTTCATGATTTATAGAATCAGTCAAATCGTGAGGTAGTCGTGAAGCTGAAATTCTTTTGCCTCTCGATTGGTTCAAGATTACTCAAGATTTATAAAATCCTTCCCATCGGATTTTTGTGGCCGGCATCCTTTAGGGTCTTTTCCTTTTGCGCCAGCTCCATATCCGATTCAATCATCATATCGATTAACTGATCGAAATCAACCTTTGGCTCCCACCCCAATCTTTCCTTTGCCCTGGTGGGATCGCCGCGTAAAAGATCCACATCGGTGGGCCTGAGATATCTGGGATCTATTTCTACATATTTTTCATAGTCGAGCCCTAACTTCTGAAAGACATTCTCTACAAATTCTTTGACTGAGTGGGTCTTACCTGTGGCGATCACATAATCATTTGGTTCGTCTGCCTGCAGCATCAACCACATGGCCTCAACATAATCGCCTGCAAAACCCCAGTCCCTTTTTGCATCAAGATTTCCAAGATAGAGCTTATCCTGAAGCCCGAGCTTAATCCGGGTGGCTGCGCGGGTGATCTTCCTGGTAACAAAGGTCTCTCCACGGCGGGGGGATTCATGATTGAATAAAATACCATTGCAGGCAAAAAGGCTGTATGCCTCCCTGTAATTCACAGTCTGCCAAAACGCACAAACCTTTGCGGCCCCATACGGGCTTCTTGGATAAAAGGGTGTGTTTTCAGTCTGTGGGACCTCCTGCACCTTTCCATACATCTCTGATGATGATGCCTGATAAAAACGCACTCTATTGCCACTTTGATTGCAGTAATCCCGCAGGGCTTCAAGGAGACGGATTGTCCCCATTCCTATTGTATCTGTTGTATATTCCGGTTCATCAAAGGAGACTCGCACATGGGACTGGGCACCAAGATTGTAGATTTCATCCGGCTTTACCTCTTCAACCACCTTTCTCAGGGCAGAGCTGTCGCACAGATTGCCATAATGAAGGAAGAGCATGTTCCCTGGGGTATGAGGGTCATGATAGAGGTGATCGATGCGGTCTGTATTAAAGGTCGATGCCCTGCGAATGATTCCATGGACTTCATAACCCTTGCCGAGTAAAAATTCGGCAAGGTAGGAGCCATCCTGACCGGTGATGCCGGTGATGAGCGCTTTTTTCATTTTTATCTCCTCTTAAAAAGACTACAGGTTTTCTTTTGCCTCGCGATTGGTTCAAGATTACTCAAGATTTAAAAAAACCTCTTAATTAGTAAAAGAAGTGAATGCTGTCATTGCGAGCGGAGCGAAGCAATCTCAAAAGTGTCTGCAACTAATGGGATTGCCACGTCGGCCTAAAAACCTCCTCGCAATGACAGGAAAGCAATTGTGCAAAGGTTTTAAAAAATCAGGGGTGATCTAGTGGTAATCGTGAAGCCGATTCTTTAATCTTTGTTTCACCCAAAACCCAACACTCAAAACCCAAAACTTCTTCATCCCAAAACCATATCAATAGTATCTATAGTACCTCTTCTCAGGTATTTCGCCTTTATTCAGCACAAGGCCGATAAGATTTCGATTCTCAAGGAGCGTGATGGCCTTTTTAATCTCGGATTTCTGTGTCCTCCCGGCTTCAACAACAAGGATAACCCCGTCCACATACCTGGATAGAATCAATGAATCAGAGCTCTCGATCACAGGGGGGGCATCAAATATTACATACCGGTCAGAATACCTTCCCTTCATTCCCTTAACCAGATTTTCCATCTTGGGTGAGCTCACTACCTCAGATGAGTTATCTATACTTGCATGCCCTGGTAAAAACAGGAATTTATCAATCCCAGGTCTTATAAAAATTTCTCGAAGAGGGACATCATGGAGCAGGTAATCAGATAAACCTGCCTGGGGACTGATGCCAAATAGAGAATGCAGGGTTGGATTCCTTAAATCAGCATCTACCAGTAAAACTGTATTGGCCACCTCCTTGGCCAGGCTGATAGCCAGGTTGGCGGCTGTGAGACTCTTCCCCTCACCCTTAAAGGCGCTGGTGACCAGAATGGTATTCAACCCCTCATTTTTGGTCTTTTCCAGAATCTTGGTCTTAATAATCTTATACTGATCCGAGATAAAACTGCTGCCAAAATAGGACATTAGTCTGTTATCTCTTAATATATCCTCCCTGACCTTGATGACCGTGCTTTTTTGATGATCCGATTCTTTAGATAGAGCTGGTTTCATACCTGGCTCCTGAGCCCGACTTTGGGGCTTGATCGGACCGGGCGGCTGCATAGGTTGATCTTTAACTGGAATATGGTTGTTATCCTGATTTTCTGGGTGTTCTTTTTGTGCCTTTTCTAAGGCCTTTGAAATGTCTTTCATCGTTATATATCACTCCTAAAAGATTGCAGAGCCGGGCCGATGAGAGCCTGTCTGCTTGTCATTGCGAGGAGGTTTTTAGGCCGACGTGGCAATCCCATTGGTTGCAGGCGCCTTGAGATTGCTCGCTTGCCCCCTTCGCTACGCTCAGGGCTTCGGCTCACCGCAATGACAGAGTAAATAATCATGCAAAGATCCCATCGCGCCTCCATTGATCTATCCTATATTCCTCAAAACCTTAAACCAGAGGATGTCCAGGGGTGTATAAAACAGGTGCACAGCCAGAACAGAGAGACCAAGACATACCCCAAGGGCAATAATGGCTATTATGATTTTCTGTTTATTCTTTTTTGCATCTGAATCTATCTCGATATATGGTATCACTGCCAGCACTGGTTTATTGGTCAACTCTATAAGCTCTGCCTCAGACCGTATGGAATCATCGACAAATTCCCTCAGCGATGCAGACCCGACGCCGGCTCCTAAACCAAGGATAAGGCCAATCAGGGCAATTGCCATCCTATTGGGCTTGTAAGGCCTTTCCGGATATATGGCAGGGTCGATAATGGTAAACTTCTGTCCCTTTTGGCCCTTTTCCATTGCCTCTGCTGTCTTTGCCTCCATAAGTTTGTTCAAGGTCTTCTGGTACCGGTCTCTGGCATTTTCATAATCTCTGGTCAGCAACCGATATTCCTTTTCGATTTGAGGGGCCATTTCAAGTCGTTTAAAATAAATATCCAGACTGGCCCTTGCCTTTTCTTTTGCCTTCTTTAAGTTTTCCAGATCTATATCTGCTGTAGCAATCTGGTTTTGAAGACTAATATAGGCAGGGTTTCTGGGTTTTCCTGCCATTTCTTCCGGACCAGGGCCTTGCTTTATGTGAGAGTTAATCTCTTTTTCAAGGGCGGCTATCGACCTTTTTAGCTTTATAACATCAGGATGCTTGTCAGATAGTGTCACCTTTTTCGATGCCAGATCTGCCTTCATCTTCTCCACCTCATTCTGCTTTATCTCTATCCTTTTCTCAAAACCAACCTCTTTTTCTAAGGCCTCAATCTCTCTTTTTATCTTAATAATATCAGGGTGTTTCTCTGAAAAGGATGCCTTGAGGGAGGAATATTTGGTATTCAGATATTCCAGACGCTGTTCAGCATCGGAATATGAGCCTTCTGATGTTTTAATACCTGGCAGGCCAGGATCAATGTTTGCCAACTGCGTCTTTAAGTACACATTTCTTTCTTTTATGGCCTGGATCTGTTGATCAATATTAGAGAGATTCTGCTCGAGACGCTGGATCATCTGGGAATTCACTTGGGACATCTCCGGCAAAGATTGCATATGCCGAGATTTAAAATTCGCGATCTTTCCTTCCAGCTGATCGATATGTTCCCCCAGATCCTTGAGCTCAGACTCAATAAATGCAGATGTGGTCTTGGCCATTTCCTCCCGGGACTTCAGATTCTGCTCTAAATAGAGGGAAGCCAGTTCATTGGTCACCTTCTGAACCTTGCCCGGATCCCTACCCTCATATGAAAGGCTAAACGCTACGGTTCCCCTGGATGCTCTGCTCCTCACATTTGCACTGATCGTTTTGAGATGTATATCACCCCGCATTATCTCGACAATCTCCCCAGTGGTCGCTTTATCACGGATATCACTATAAAGATTGAAGCGGTTAATGATCTCTAAGAGTTTGGTGCGGCTCATGACCCGCTGGGTAATGGTCTGTATGGCCTCCTCCACAATCGTGGTGACCGTGGAACGGACAAGCTCTGAAGGGATCTGCTGGCCTTCCACCAGGATTGTAGAGCTTGATTGATATATGGGGGGGAGTGCATAGGCAACTATGACCGCACCGATAGCAACAACAATAAAGGGAATGATTATATAATACTTCCGCCTCATTACAAGGCTGATATAATCGCTTATGTTTGGTGTTTTAGTATCCATGGTTAAACTATTATACGGCAGTTAACAATATTTTCTATAGATCTTTTTCTAGTAAACAGTGAATAGTGAAAGAAGTGTTGGGTTTTGGGTGATTAAGAATAGTCGAGAGTCGTGAGTCAAGAGTCAAGAGTCGGAAAAGATTAAAGATGACGGTTCCGCAAAAAGTCCATTACACCCCTTAACTCGCCATTCCGGCGGAAGCCGGAATCCAGTAGGGGCCGATGCCTGCCTATGCCTCCGATCCAATCATTACACCGAAACGGGAAATAAATGCGGTCTCAAGGCACATCACGGAAAGGAGATGCAGACAGGCC
>Ga0210003_1000643_pt1 | contig 31558 bp, 35 predicted proteins | sample LantaG_FD_182804 | JGI IMG/M metagenome (GOLD analysis project Ga0210003, IMG submission 182804) | Deep subsurface microbial communities from Baltic Sea to uncover new lineages of life (NeLLi) - Landsort_02402 metaG (SPAdes) (version 2) | ecosystem: Environmental > Aquatic > Marine > Oceanic >... | reverse complement strand
AATGTTCGAATTAAATATACCGGGTCTAAAAGATTATCAAGTTTCGTATCTTCCTGAAGCAGTTAGAGATGATATGTGGGATCCGGAAGATTCCTGGGGATGGGGAATATTCGATTTTGATAATGGGGAATTAATAATAACTGGAAAGCCCTGGGAGGAAACATTAGAAGTAATTAAAAGATTGTTAGCATGAAATTTCAATCATTAAATAGCTGGCTTAAAGAAGAAGCCGTAAAAGGATCTAAAATGGTAGATAACCAGCCAAGAGATCATTATGGATGTCTTATGATGCAGACTGATATTGATAATTGGAAGGAGTATCATACTGCAGGTATAGAAAAAGATGATGTCTACATAAAGCCCCATGATAAATCTTATGGATTAGAAGAAGAGCCTCATGTGACAGTTTTATATGGATTTCATGAAGATGAAATCGATGAAGAGACCATATCTTCTGTAATGAAACAAAATTTAAAGCCTATTACATTAAGAGTTGATGAAGTTGATGTTTTCGAAGGGGATGATTATGACGTGGTAAAATATAATTTACCGGTCACTAAGGAATTGCAAGAGTATAGAGATTTATTTATGAAATTTCCAAATACTCAATCATTTCCTGATTATAAACCACATATGACCATCGCTTATGTAAAACCCGGCGAAGGAAAGAAGTATAAGAGAAAATTAAGAGATCCTTTTGATGTCACTTTTACAAGAGGAGTTTATTCATTTCATGAAGATCCAAATGAGCCAGAAGATTTTTCCACAAGAAAAGTAAATTTAGAGCAGAAATATGATAAAACAGGAAAAATAGTAAAGCAGGATAAAGTTAATGAAGCTATAATTGCTCCTTCTGAAGAAAAAGAAAAATTATTTAAAGAAACTCTAATAAAAACAATAAATAATAAAGTTTTATCAGCTAGTGAAAAACTCTCTTATATTAATAAAAAGCTAAAACCAGAATTAATTAAATTAATTCCTTATTCTTTTTATAGAAAACATTATGCTAAGAATGAGAATCTTCCATCTGAAATACCAACAGGCCAGTTTTGGGGAAACTTAGTTTATCAAATGATGTATATAACTTCAGATGAGACAAATAAGAGGGACCCGGAAAAAGTAAGAGGAGAAATTTGGATGATTATTAATAATAATTTTTTTGATATGATGACTAATTTATTAAAAAAAGGAGGAAACGAAAAATTTAATAAGGTCATTATGGATTATTGGGAAACGATACAACATGAATTAATTCATAGGGAACAAGATTGGAGATCTAATTTTTCTTTGACGGGATCTACTGGAGATATAGAAAAATATTTAAAGAAAGGATATAGTAAAGATGCAGCGAATCTGAAAGCCACAGCTGATTATTATAGTAATCCTCATGAAATTATGGCTCATGCATATTCAACTATAATAGAGCTTAAAAATAAAGGTATATCTAAAGAAAAAATAGCAGAATGGCTTAGATCTGATGAACAGTTTGATTTTATGATTCCTCATCTTCCACAGGATATGAGAGAAATGTATCGAAAGTTTTTGAAGCCCAAAGCTAAAAAACTTTTTTTGAAATATCTTTCAGCATATTATAAAAAAATTTATAAATAAAGGATGAGAGCACAGACAGTAAATTTTGAGAAGGGAAAAGATCCAAAAGTTTCAATGGGAATAGGATCCAAATCTTATAGAATTTCATCTAAGTATGGATTAGATTTTGAGAAATTAAAGGATTTATGGCTTACTCTAGGATCTTTAGAACCAGAATCAGATACTGGAGATAACCCAGATCGAAATGATTTTGAGTTTTATATTGATGCTATAGCTGATGATCCAGCAGGCTGGTATGTGGAAGAAGATTCGAAAGAGTACCTGGATATAGTTTGGGCATTGGAGAATATGGATGCTGCTTGGGACATACACAACTTGAATAATAGTGATTTTCCTCAAGTTAATGAGTCTTTAAATTTTGAACGAGGACAAGATCCTAAAGAAGCTATGAAAGTAGGTAGCTTTAGGGAACTTACAGATCAAGCTCTTATTGATGCAGTATTTGATAACATATATCCTGAATTAAAGGATGATCCGAGATGGAAAAAGAAGGAGCCTCTTATAACGAAAGATTATATTTATAATTGGATTGTAGCAATGGTGGAGGACCCAGATACAGGAGAAGTGAGAACGATGTGGCCTGGAGAGATAACGGCAGATATGTTTAGGGAATATTGGGATGAAATTAGTGAACCAGATCCAGCTGATGATTTTGATTATGATGAAGAATGGGCAGAAGAAAATTCTCACTTAAGAGATGAAGATTGGGATTAATGAGAGCGAAAACTATAAATTTTGAAAGAGGACAAGATCCTAAGAGAGCTATGAAAATAGGCCTTCTTGGAGGAGAAGAATTACAAAAGGCTTTAGTTAAATCATTATGGCCGGATGTTGCTCATGAACATTATAGTAGAGAAGCTGGAAGACCTAGAATAGAGGATCTTGAAGAATGGGCAGAATATTTTGTAGAGGACAATAAACATAGATTAGATGAAATCCAGCCGGATAAAGTTTCTGTCCAAGATTTTGTCGAACAATGGGATATGTATTAAAATAAATTAGATATGAAATTTCAAAGTCTTAAAGAGTGGTCTAAATTAAATGAAAGCGGAAAAGCTGCTATCCCATCTTCAAGATCAATTTCATGGGAAGAAGCTCAAGAAGTTTATAAGTTCGTACAAACTAATATTGCTCCTCAATTAGGTATTCAGCCAGAAGATATGGAAGTTATAGGATCCTATGGCAAAAAAGCGGAGGGAGAATTTCATGGGGACCTAGATGTTGCAGTTTCAACCCAAGCTTTGAAAGAAAAAAATGGATTGGGGGATGAGGATCTTGTAGATTTTGTGAATGATACACTTGCAACTAGAGATTTTGAAACAAAGATAATGAGGGGATTTAAACAAGTATCAGCGGGGGTACCAATACCAGGAACAAATGATATTGCTCAGGTGGACTTTATGCTTTCCCCAGATCTTAATTGGTCTAAATTTATTTATAGCTCCCCTAATTATAGAGAGAAAGAATCAAAATATAAGGGTAGTGTAAGAAATGCTTTACTAATGGCTATTATTACAGAGACTTCAAAAAATATATTAAAGGAAACCCCGGAGGGGGTAGAGGAATTAGAGTCTAATGTAATTAGATACCCAGAAGGAATTTATAAATCTCGTAGAAGTTGGGCGGGTAAAAAAGGACTTATAAAAACAGCTAAACTTTTAAAGGATTTTGACGAATTAATTACAACTAATCCTCAGGAAGTTGTTGATCTTGTAGTAGGAAAAGGATATAATCCTGATAGTATTGGGTCCTTTGAAAATTTATGGCATATTGTATCAAGTAAAGGGTTTGTCCATGATTATTATTTAGAGGACATATTAAAAAAATTTAAAGGAAATCTTAAAAGCCAAGGAGCAGAAATCCCGCAGGAAGCTATAGAGAAATACCCAGAAATATTTGCATGAATAGAAAAGAAAAAAGATAAAGAAAATGACATTTAAAGGATACAAATCATGGTTAAAGGAAACTACCGAAGATTCGGGGGTGACAGTTCTCTATCCTGGAGGATTCAAACCTATGACAGGAGGACATCTGGAACTAATTCAAAAGTATGCGGAGCAGCCAGATGTAAAGGAGGTTCGAGTATTAATAGGACCTGGAGTTCGTGATGGAATTACTCAGGCAAAGGCTTTTGTAATTGCAGATAGGCTTGTTGGAAACATGCCGAAAGTTAGAATTGAAGCTGTTAAATGGCCATCTCCTGTATTAACCGCTTATAAAATTGTTGAAGAAGCTCCTTCGGGAACTTATGCTCTTGCAGCTTCCTCAAAAGAGATTGAAAATGCTGAAAGAATTCAAAAATTTGTTGATCAGCATGCTCCAGGTGGAAAATTCTACAAGGAAGGGGTAAATGTTGTAGAATTACCAGTAGATATAAGTCCTACAGAATTTTATGGTCGTGATGATGAATATGAAGGAACTCCTATTTCCGCTTCTGTTTTAAGAGATGATATTGTGAATGATGATTTAGACAATTTTACAGCAGGCTACCCAAATGTTAATCCCGAGGATATTGATTTTATTTGGAGTGAGCTTGCTGAAACTATAATGAATGAAGCTGTATTTATGGGAGGATCTCCTACCGTTTCTTCTCCAAATAATTATGATAGGTCTTCACCCGGAGCTCATTATAAAAGTACTTTTCCAATTTTGGAAGATGATGATGAACCAGAAATGATTGAAGAAGGTGGGGGAGCAGGACATATGATGTCTCCATGGGAAGCAGCTGATATGACTTTCGGTAAAATTCGTAAGTTTATTGATGATGCAATGTCTGGGAAATTAGAAAATGTAACTGAAAAATTGGACGGCCAAAATTTAATGGCTACTTTTAAGGATGGAAATATCTATATTGCAAGAACTCAAAAACAAATGAGAAATGGTGGGAAACTTTCTGTTAAATGGGACGAAGTTGCAGAAAAAATGCCTGAAAAAACTCCAGATTTCATTAAGAAAGCATTTCAAGAAGCTGCAAATGATTTACAAACTGTATTCTCAACTTCTAAACTAAGCTGGGATAAACTTCTTAAAGACGGTCATTTATGGCTCAATATAGAGCTTTTGAACCCGGAAACAGAGAATATAGTACCTTATGGAGAATTTCAGCTTAGGGTTCATAATATACGTGAGGTGGATGACATGGGTAAAGAAGTTGATGTAACTTGGGATGGACCAGCAATGGAAACTGTCATAAAAGAAATCGAGGAAGCTGAAGCTTCTGGCGATCTTAATAAAATACACACCATTAAGAAAACCAACAGTGTCAATTTTGAAAAAATAGGAGATTTAGAAAACATTCAAGAAGGAATCATCAGAAAGATGCAGACCCTTATGGATGAAAATAATCTTGATGATAAAAATACAATTGGTGATTATTTAGCAGCTGAGGTCAGAACTTGGTTAGAAGAAAAGTTTGATGACAAACAATTAATTGAGGATCTTGTGCAAAGATGGGCTTATGGCAGTAAGGTTAAGAACATAGGGGCCATCCTAAAAGGCAAGGATAAGAAAATTGCTGATCAAATCAGGATCTTAGATAAGAAGAGCGAAGACCAAATAGGCAAATTATTAGATCCGATCATAGAGATATTTTCGCGCGTGGGTATCGCGGTTCTACAAAATCTAAGTGGAATTGCAGCTTCTAATCCAGAATCCGTGTCATCCGGGATTAAAAAGAAATCAGAAGATGCTATGCAAAAAATCAAAGAATTTGTAGCTAAATCTGATGTCAAAGATCAAGAAGATTTCGATAAGAAAGTAAACTATCTAGAAACTCAGCTAAGACGAATTGAACAAGCAGGTGGATTAGAAGGAATAGCTCCGGTTGAGGGCATAGTATTTGAGTATGATGGTAAACTATTTAAACTAACTGGAAATTATCTTCCAATACTTAAAATGATCAACTTCTTCCAGTTTGGAAGAGATAAGTAATGAGGGCAAAAACTGTAAATTTTGAAAGAAATCAGGATCCAAGAGCTAGCCTCGATGTTGGAAAATACCGGGGGATGTCCGGTTTACCGATAGAGATAAAGGATACTATTCTATTATTGAGAGATACTGGATATTGGAAACCAAATTATGATAAGGGCATTCATATTAGAACCGAGGACCAAGGAATGGTCGCAAATCAATTTTTCTGGGATTATTCAAAACAAGAAAAACAATACTCCTACCAAGGGGCTCGACTTCTATGGTCTTCCCTTATATGGATAGACTGGAGAGCCCCTGTAGAATTTGAGGATAATCACATGGATATAGTTTCTTTAATGGACGAAGCTGATGGATTTCCCTCATTTGAGGGGTCTGTACAGATTCAAAAGATCGATCCAAATTCAGATGCTGCAGAACACCATGGAGGATCGATTAAAGCAGAAGTCTCGGTCAGAACAGACGATGACTCTGTTGAATTTCCAGATTCGTATGAAGTTTGGTTTAGCAATCCTGAAGATGTAGCGCCTTTTATTGCAAAAAAACTCAAAGAGGGTGAAACCTATATTAAAAGAGCCCTTAATAGAAAGTACAAGCATTTATTTGAATCCGTAAATTTCGAAAGGGGACAGGATCCTAAAAAATCTCTCCAAGTAGGAAGAGCAAGCAGGGTTAATTATTTTCGAGATAATTTGGAAGGCATTTCATATAAGAAATATATTGAGGAAGTAGAAGACTTTCCCTGGAATCAAGGAAAAGATATTTTGAGAGTAGCTGCAAAATTGTTGGATATTCCAGAAAAGGATGTACAAATTGCAGTAGAATATGATAATGAACCACTTACTACAGCAAGAATAGAAGAACATATAGAGGGACATGAGTGGCAATATGACTTAGACGAAACTATAGGAGACTTTGATCTTATAAAGACTGAGACAGGAGAATTATATGTTTTTCCAGCAGGAGAACAAGAAGATCCTTATGCAATTTTGGGGTCGCCTTTTTAAGGTAAAACATTAACGAATTTAACGAAAAAGTGCAAAACTTTGTTCAATAAAGTGGATATATATAAAGACTAACAAACTAACAGGTACCTAATTAGCAAAAAAGCTATTAATTTTAATTTAAACTAAAAAGACTAGAAAGTTATGAGTGATCAAGCAAATTACGACGCTTTTTTTACGCCAGACACGGAAGTAAAAGAGCAAAAGTCCGCACAGACTGATGAATACAATCCTTCTGCTGCAAAAGGTAAAAACGATCTTTACCAATCCGTCATCAGATTTATTCCTTGGTGGCAAAATCCAAAATCAGGTTCAATTCAGGAAAAGTGGGTTTCTTATTTACAGGATCCTGTTACAAACCGTGGACGTTATGTAGACTGTCCATCTTCAGTTGGTAAGCCCTCCCCTCTTCAGGACATTTACTGGAAACTTAAGAAGAGCGAAAGTGTTCAGGAGCAAAAGCTTGCTGATACATTTTCACGTAGGCATTCCTATGCCTCTCTTGTTCAGATTATCCGTGATGAAAATGCTCCAGAATTAGAGGGCAAAATCATGGTTTGGAGATACGGAGTTAAAATTTGGGAAAAAATTAATTCTGAATTGAAGCCGATAATTGGAGACAAGCACGATCCATTCGATATTATCAATGGAAAAGTCTTTGCTTTGGTTATTACCAAGCAATCAGGTTATAATAACTATGACCAATCCAAATTCCTGGAGAAGAAAATTCCTCTTTGCCTTCCCGGCCCAGAAAAAGATGGAAAGCCTTCTTTAGAACCGATCAATGCTGATACTGACAAAGCTATGGTATTTAATTGGGTTAAGGAAAATTCCCCTGACTTAAGCAAATATTCATATCGTGAGTGGGATCAGGAAACATTTGATTATGTTAACCATGTTATCACTTCTGTAACTGGCCAAGGTTCAGTTTCTCAGAAATACGATAATGTAGTTAATAGAGAAGCTCCTTCAGGCAACGCCCCAGTTCCAGGAGTAACCTCTTCAGATATATCTGTTGAAAATATAGATTTAGGAACAGATTCTTCAGAAACTGGAGGATTAGAGCTTCCTGAATTAGAGAACTTTGATCTTCCTGAAATAGGTGGGATCACAGGGGATCTAGACTCTATTATCAGCGGATCTTAACAATGAATGAAAATCTATTAGGTGGTATTACGGGAGGGCTGACATTTGATTCATCCCTCTCGGATTCCATCGATAAGAGTCTTTCTCCAGATGAATACAGGGGGCGTATATTAAATCATCTGGTACCACTTCTTCAAAAAAGATTTCCTGGAGAGCCATCCAAGCAGAAGCCTTATCCTCATACAGATAGGATAACATTTTCTTGCCCCTATTGTGGTGATTCCATGCAAAGCGCTTATAAGAAAAGAGGAAACATCATCTTAAGTGGAAAGTTTGCGGGTTATTTCAAATGTTTTAACTGTGGTACCTTTAAAGGTGTTGATTCCTTTCTTAAAGACTATAATGTAGATTTTCAATTAGACCTTATTAACTATCTCTCCTCCTCTAAAGGGGACTTCAAGAAAACGTCCTATGGAAGTTATGATATTTCCATTTTAATGGACGCTCAAACCATAGAAGGGTTTGCCATAGATAGAGAAGAGCTCAAGAAGAGGTTCAGCCTCATCGAAGTAGCAGAGTCCTCAATCTTACCTTGGCTAAAACGAAGACTTCAATATGATGAGGAGAGATTTTTATATAATCCTAAAGAAAACTATGTAGCGATCTTAAATTTGACAGTTGAGAGAAAAGTACTAGGATTTCAAAGGAGAAATTTTGATAAGCATTTAGAAAAATACATGACCTATAATCTCCGTAAGATTTACCAGATGATGGGTATCGAAAAAGAAATACCAGAGGAAGTAGATGTACTTTCTTTGATTTATAGAATAGTGGAGGTGGATTTCAATAGACCAATCAATTTATTCGAAGGTCCTTTTGATGCATTTTTATTACCTAATTCTGTAGCTAACACAGGAGCAAATAAAGGATTTCCAATAGATATTCCTCTTAGATATTTCTTTGATGATGATAAAACGGGCAGAGATAAGGCTTTTGAAAAGATTAATGAAGGGGAACAGGTTTTTCTCTGGACAAAATTTAAGCAAGAACAGGAATTACCATATAGAAAAAAATGGGACCTAAACGATGCTTTAATATGGTTTAGAGATAATAACAAAAGAGTTCCTTTCTTTGATCAATATTTTTCAAAAGATCCATTAGACTCTATAGATATTTAAGATAAATAAGTATGATGATTAAAGAACCTAAACTTAAAACGAAATTAGAATTTAATTTTAATATTGATGATCTGGAATTGCCAGATATGGATTTTCTAGTAGAAGAGCCAATTGAAGAAATCAAAGTAGATATTAGAATATTGGAGAAACAAAGACCAAAAGGTGTCAAAACAACTAAAAAATTATTTTAAATGCCTGAATTAATTCCTGATAATTTTGATGGATTTTTAAATCCTCAAGTAGAGTCTTCCTCTGAAGAAAAAGAAGAAGTCAAAACTCTTGAAGAAAGATTTGCTGCAGAAAGATTAACTTGGTCAGCAAAGATTAAGGAAATGTCTAAAGCTTTTTCTGATATTGTTAAGACTGGGGAATTAATGACTGAAGTTTATACTGAAAGACAAAGAGCTTTAGAATATTACCATTATATTATATCCTTACTTATAAAAATTAATAAGAAATACAATAAGTTATACACAGAAAAATGGAAATTTTATAAATACTCCTCACAGGAAAGACTTCCTAATGACAAGGTTATTCAAATTAGAATAGGATCTGAATTAGCTGATTTACAGGAAAAAAGAGAGGCTTTAGATAATCATGCAAAGTTTATGGAAGGAACTGTAAAAACGATAGATAACATAGTATTTGGCATTAAATATAAGATTGAGGTGACTCAAATAGGGAGAGGAAAATAATTGTCTAAATGAAGTTAAAAATTACAGATAATGGTAAGTATTTGCAAGTTGTGGATAGTACACAACTTGAATTGGAACAGCTGGAATCCTCTTTCACTAAGAAAGTAGACAATTGGTTTATCTTGCGCAAAAAAATGCCACCTGGGTCCCTTTGGACTGGAGATGTAAAATTCATAGATCAATACAGTAGAATTCCTATAGGATTGTGGGGGGAGGTTAAAAAGCTAGCTACCAAATTTCATTTCCCGCTATCAATAGAAGGCGATAAATCCATTACTGATCCGGATTATTCATCAGAGGACTTTGAAGCCTGGATTGTGGATCATTTTGAGCATTCCCCTATATCTCCAAGATATTATCAGACCGAAGGAGCTAAACGTGCTCTTAAGTATTTAAACTGTACTGAGGAGATCTCTACTTCAGGGGGAAAGACCTTGATTTCTTATATGATATTCAGATATCTTCTGAACCGTAAGAAAATCAAAAAGATGCTTTATATTGTTCCTAATGTTGGGCTTGTAGAACAATCCGAAGATAAATTCTATGAGTATGATGAAAAAGCTGGTTTTGATCCCCCGCCATGGAAATCTGCATGTATTTATGGTGGCTCTAAAAGACGAAATGAAGAAGAAGCTAATATTGTTTTTGGAACATTTCAATCGTTATCTAAAAAAACTGAAGAATATTTTGCTGAATTTGATGCAGTATGCGTGGATGAAACTCATCATGCTAAAGCAAATTCAATAAAAGGAATTTTAGTAAAATGCTCTAATGCTAAGTGGAAATTTGGATTAACTGGATCACTTCCTAAAGAGGGATCCTGCGATTCATTTACAATCCAAGCTTATCTGGGACCAAATGTTTATACCCTTCATTCTCATCAATTAATTGAAGAGGGCAATGCTACTCCTGTTCATGTAGTTGGAATTGAATTAGATTATTTGGAGCCTAAAGTTAAAAAGAACTTATATGAGCTTCGAATAAACAAAAAGGAGGATACTGATGGAGTTAAAATACTTAATCTCGAAAAACAAATAGCAAGGGAAGAGAGAAAAAGATTAAAATTTATCTGCGAAACTATAGCTAAATGTAAGAAGAATTCCCTAGTCCTATTTGCAGATGTTAAAAATAATTATGGTAGAGATATTTATAATTGGTTAAGAGAAAATACTGAAAAAAACATTCATTATATTGATGGGGTTACAACAGCAGATAAACGGGAATACTTTAAGAAGCAGATGGAGGATCAGGAGGATACTATTTTAGTAGCTTCTATTGGTACTTTCAGTGAAGGTATTGATATTCTGAATCTTCACAATCTTTATATTGTAGAGAGCTCTAAATCCGAAATTATTGTAAGGCAGATACTAGGAAGGGGTATGAGACTTATGTCTGGAAAGGATAAGATTACAGTATTTGACTTTTCTGATAATTTTATATATGGATCTCATCAGTGGCAGAAAAAGAACTATCTTATGCGTCATGCAGACGAAAGACGAAAGATCTATAAAGAGAAATTATTTCCATACAAATTATTTAGAGTGAAGTTATAAAGACTTCACTTTTTTTTGCGGATAAATAAAGTATGAGAGCACAATTCATAAATGAGATAGAATTTAATTTCAAAGAGCCTCCTTATAAGAAACATATGTCGAAAAAAGGAATTTCTAGACATCCTACCACAAATCCTAGAAAAGCTGGATATTCAGGCAAATTAACTGATGAGGAGCAAGAGATTGTTGACAAACACACTCTAAGAGTCCAAGAATTACAGGAGGAAATTCAAAATTTTGAATATCAAATAGAAGATTTAAGAGGGGAACTAGATAATTTGATTCAAAATCAATTTGATGACATGGAACTAGAACAGTTTTATTCTGATATACAGAATCAATATGGACCCGAAGGACTAGATATTTTAAATTCCGGGATGCCAAAAGAAGAAAAAATAAAACTTTTAGATGCTTTGAATTCAGATAGTGATGAAGGACTCAAAGAATTTGAAGATCTTTTAGATACTTATAACTGGTACCATCCAGAAGAACCAGATGAAGAAAAGATCGAAGAAATTGAACAAAAAATTGAAAAGATAGAGAGACAAAAGAAAGAAAGAAGAAATACTATTGAGAAACTACAAACGAAGATTTGGAATCTTCAAAACTATTAAACAATAAAAAGGGAGCTAATTTAGCTCCCTTTGTTGTGTTCGTTATCTTCTAGATCCAGAAGATGCAGATCTTGAAGATCCAGATGATGAAGATCGACTTCCAGAGGACGCCCCGGATGAACGACTTCCAGAATAAGATCCTGAACTTCTAGAATAAGAACTGGAACTTCTAGATGGAGAAGAAGAACGATATGTAGAACTACTCCTCGACGGTGATGAATAACTCTTAGAATAAGAGCTTCTAGTTGAGCTAGATGGCCTTGAATATGTAGTAGAGCTTCTTGATTGTGTTGTACTCCTAGCTTGAGTAGGTCTTGTAGCTGTAGATTTGTGTACGCTAGATCTATTATAGCTATTACCTGCAGATCTTGGTTTACTATAAGTAGGTGTATAATTTCTGTTTGCAGTTTGAGTTTTCGTAGCTGTTTGTGTTCTAGATCTATTATCAGTAGGTGTATTTTTAACTACCCTATTTGAATTTCTATCTATTTGGACAGTCCTATTTACTACTACAGGTCTTGTAGTTCTAGTGGATTTTTGTATGGCTTTATTAGGACTAACATATCCAGAACTATAAGTTCTTGTATTTTGGCTATAATAATTTCTATTCGTTCCAAGAGCTGAAGAAGAAGCATATCGTCTACCACTAGGTCTATAAGAATTATGTCCGTAATAATTATTATAACCATAGTAAGGATAATGGACATGTCTGTAATAATGTCCGTAATACGGGTAATACATTCCGTAATATGAGTAATAATTATAATATCCATTATACCAGGATCCATAAGAAGGATATCCATAATATCCGTAGTATGAATAATAAGGCCTATAATTCCAGGAATATCCAAAATAAATGCTGTGTCTAAAATTAGGCTCATTATCAATATAATAGTTATTGATAATAGTAGATTCAGATTCTTCAGATTCTTCAGATTCTACATAAACGGTGTCTGTTTTATAAATTGTATCCGGGATCTCTGAAAATCTTTCTCTTTCTTGTTCTATCCTATATTTCTCATAATCAGATAATTCCTTATCTTGAGAAAAGGATATATATGAAAAGAGAGATACGATAAGAATTAGGATTAATTTTTTCATGGTTTCTAAAATTTGATTTAGTATTCATTATATATAGTGAGAATACTATGCCAAACTTTGATTTGTAAGTCGCATCCCTTAAAAAAAATTAACGTATATATAGAATATAAAATAAAAGTCTTCTTATTATGAGAAAATTTAATGTTGTTTATAAAGAAAAGCAAGCTATATCGGAACAAGTTTTAGAAGAAAGATTACTTAATGAGTTTAAGGATATCTATGGAAATCTTTTAGAACAATATGAGACAAGCGAATTTCACGATTTAGATGAAAACACTCAAGTGGCTTTCCTCCGTGAATTAAATGAATACTGGACTGAAGAGGAAGGTTTATCCGAGAAGGGAGTGAATTTCTTAAAAACTAAATCAACTCTTCTAACTGAAGACTCTACCCCTCTGCAAAAAACTTCCTATCTAAGGAATAAAGCTACAGTTGTTATCGAAGAAACTCTAAGACAAGCAGGTCTTAAAGAAAAATTATACGATGTTCTTGACGAAATGTACAAGAATACTAAATCAACTAAAATAGAGGAAGTACTAACAACGGATGCTATAGCCGGAACCATTCTGGAATCATTTGGAGTATCCCTACAAGATCTACTTACTGAAATGATTTATGAACTAACACCAGAAGTTCTAAACGAAAATGATAAATTAAATTTAGAAAAAAAGAAAATTCTCGGATGGCTAGATAAATCAAATGATGCTGGCAAGTTTGATCGTACAAATCTTGAATGGGACGGAAAAACATTAATACTCCATGATTTTGAAGGCGGGGTCATCGGCAAATATTATAGAGATCTCATAGCAAAAAAAGTAAATCTTTAATAAACTAATATACTACTAAAATATTACTAAGTAAAGGAGGCAACTGCCTCCTTTTTTGTGATATATAGATTATAAACTTAAATTTTAAATATCATGTTGAATACGCTTGCAATGACTTTAAAAAAAAGAGGGTCGGAGTATGTAAATCAATTTCTAAGTGAAAAAGTAATAATCACCGAAAAACTAGATACCTACAGAATCCTCTTCGAAAATGTGGATGGAGAAATTAAATTCTTCAAAAAAGACAACACTGAATTAAATTTGATCGAAAGGGTTCTTACTAATATATGGGAAGATGCAATTATAGAACTTTCCATTATTCTAGCTGAATCCGATGTTCCTGAAGGATTAAGATTTGGAGTAGCTTATACTCCAGTTAATAAACCAATCCGACTTCTTTATGAAGCTCTTCCAAAGTATGTTTTGACAGATGTTACCAGACGACCGGGCCCTTCTAAAAGGATTATAGAATCTTTTGATTATGACGAGGTTAAAAAATGGGCTGAAGAATTTAAGCTGGGAAGACCCCCTGTAATTTTTGAGGGAATCTTATCTGATGAACAGAGAAAAGATCTTATTGCATATGGGTCAAAGGATTTTGATGAAAAAATTAAGTTGGAAGATATTTTAGAGGGATCCTATTCAAATGCAGAATTAATTGAAGGTATTATTATTCAGAAGGATAATCAGCTGATGCAAATCGAGTCCTATGAATTTGGCCTATTAAATGAGGCTTATCAAAGATTAGAAAGTCCTCGGGATTTTTATGATCTTACTTTATTAGGAATAAATTCATTTATGGAAAAATACAATTTTCCAGTTTTGGAACAACAAGAATCAGATGAAGCCTATGTCGAATTAATTTGTGATATGTTCAATAAGTATTGTAAGGCTGGTAATATTGCAGAGGACCTCAATCCTGAATATTTAACTCCTCCTAGTTATGGATATGCTGGAAACTTAAATCTATTACTTTTCAAAAATAAAGAAACTATTAAAATACTTGAAGCAGGCGGTAAAATTCACGAATCTATATTTAAAATAATGCTTTCTTCTTTTAGAAAGTATAAAAAGCCCTTTGGATTACTAAGAGAATCTGATATTCAGAAGTTTAATACTTATGTGTATTTTATTAATGAAAAAACTCAAGGCCCTGATCTTGGAAAAGCCCCTTCATTAGAGCCAGAATTGTTATTAGAAAATAGATCTGGAAATATTGTAGTTGGGGAGATGGAGAAAAGAATCAAAACAGATGTGGATAATATGAGAGTTATTTCATCTGTCCAAAAAGCTTTTCAACCTGTATCACCTAGAATTCAGCCAGGAAAACAAAAATGTGTGGTTTATGTTACAGATCCTCAGCCTCTTACTACTTCACAGTTTGAAAATATCAAAAACTTATCAGAGATGTGGAGTTGCCCAGTAATTGTTACTTTTGTAATGGGTGAAAAAAGAGAAGCGGGTACAGAATTTCATTTATCCGATAATACTAAATCGGCTCAATTAGAAATGTTAGCAGATAATGATCAGAAATTAGTTCCGGCATTCTTTTCATTAGGATCATGGGATATTGTAGAAATCTTTGATTATTGTAGACCAAAATATGAGCCTATTGCTATTATAACAGATGAAAATAAAAAGTCTGAATTCGTTATTCAACTATACTTTGAAGAAGAAGTTATGGGAAGAAGAATCGGGGTTCAAAGGAATTTCAATATTGGGGAAATGGAAAATAAAGATAAACATATGGCATTTAGAGCTATAGAAGATAATAATTTTGTAGCTTTTAAGGATTTAACTCCTCAATCATCATGGGCTTTATTTAATACAATGATTTCTGAGTATAAGGAATGGAACGGAAGCGTGCCTTCACAATTTGAACCAAATAAATTTGAATAAATAAAATAAAACAAAGATATGTTTGTAAGGATAAAAGGGTTAAAAATAAGTAAGATCAACCCATCAGATATTAAGTTAAATGAGGGGACTTGGGCCCTTACAAAATCTATAGATGAGAGAGTAGAGCAGGGGAATTTTTGGATTTCAAAAATAGAAGAATTGAAAGAAAACATTTATCCAATTTTTGGGGATGATATTCTCTTTAATGGCTTTGATAACGCTATTAAAAGAATTAATGAGTTAATGACAATCCCTGAATCAGAAATTTCAGAATCAATGAATGAAGAGGTAACAATTCCGCCAGAATTAGCTAATCAGTATCTTTCTATAAAAAAACAAGTACTTGATAAGCAAACTAAAAAAGATAGACTTATGAAATCTGTAAATCAGGTGGATAATGAGATTAATATTCTCAGTAAGAATCTTATTGCTATTGAAGTAAAAGCTGCGGATTTATCTGGACAAGCAGAAAAGACTCAGGATCAAGCTCAAAAGCAAGCAGCTCAAGCAGCTCAACAAAATGCTGAAGCTGTGGCGAATGCCCCTACTGTAGAATCCTTTAGTTTTAGTATTGATGATTGGTGGAAAACTCATGTAACAGAAGGGGATACTCAAGATTTAGATGATTATATGAACCATGAAGGAGACTGGGGAGATGAAGAGCCGGATATAATTACAGAACCAGACGAAGCAGAAGATAGTGAATCTTTGGAAGGGGATTATGTCTTTACTATTAAAGTAGATGTAGCTGAAGAAGATGGAGAAGATATTATTGCTAAATTCTATAAGAATGAAGATGATGATTTTTGGAGAGTAAGAGTTGTTCAAGGAGATGAACAACCATTAGAAGATATGCAATTTGATCCAGAATTAGATATGGTAGAAATAATAGAAAAGATTGCAGAGATCCCCGGGTATTCAGAAACTCAAGAAATGGAGACTCAAGAATATGAAGATCTATTAGATGATAAGGATATTATTGATCAAGCCTTTTATGATGACATAATTAAGGAAGACTAATATGAAAAAATTAATTTTGGCATTGGCATTGGCTGCATTTAGTTTATTAGCAGCTTTTTCTCAATCTTATTCGAATAATTATCAGCAGCAAGTGCAAAAATATGTGCCGCATCCAAATACAGTAGCAACCACAAATATAACTCTGAATCAAATTACAAATGGATGGGCTCTTCATGGACAAGCTTGTGCAGGATGTCCTTCATATTGGTATCAAGTATTAGTAACTCAAGTTCCTATTCAAGCAGAAGATGGATTGCATTATTACTACTACTATTTTAATTTTTTTTCAAATTCTCATTATGCAAACGGGGTTCAAGCTTCAACCTATTTAAGTCAAGTTAATTTTTATTATAATGGGATTCTTGGCATAAATGCCCCATATCTTCTATTGCCTGCAGGACAACTGGTGTGGGGAGCTTGGATTAGACTTGGTGTGAATAATGCCACAGTCCAATTCACAGTAACAAATGTAAGTGTTCAATAATGGCAACGGTAAAAGATAAACATGTAGAAGTAGATGGAAAACAAATAGGAGGAGAATCCCTTATCCGCCTAAATGTAAAAACTGCGATCTGGATTATAGGAGCAGTATTTACTGCAGTAATGACTGTTTTGAGCTGGAGTTATTTTGATCTTAAAAAAGAGGTAAAAGCATTTGAAGAAGCCGAAGCTCAAAAACAAAAAGAATTTATTGAGCAGATAGATGGCAAATTGGATAAAGTGGATACAGAGGTCCATACTATTAGAATAGATCAGGCTACAATCAAGGGAGATATTAGACTTATCCTAGATAGACAGAATAGAGATAATCCTATAATAGCTAATCCAAATAGATCTGTTACCCCATCCTCCCCTCCTCCCACCACGGAAGAACCTCAATAAACCAATGTTATCGTAAAGCTTCAAAAGTGTTAATTTTTAGGTTGATATATATCCTATAAACTAAAAATTAATGTTATACTATGAAAACTTATGTACCAACTACATTAGATCAGTATATTAATGAATCCAAATCCATAACTCTTAAAAGAGGTTATAGAGGCCAAAATCCGGTTGTTGTAGGTGCTAATGCTCCTGTCAGAAACCAGATTTTGTCGTATGTAGCTGAAGGAGTGAAGGTTGGAGCATCTGATCTTAAGAAATTTATTGCTGGTTTAAATGAAACCAATGCAAATCCTAGTGCTGCAGCAAATATGTGGCTCCGAAGGAATGGAAAATACTTTATTACTGAAAGTAAAGGAGGAAAAACTTTCTTTAAACTTTCTACTTTAGGACAAAGATTAGTTAATAGCTTTTCGTCTCCGGGCTCATTATCGGAAGGGAAAAAAGCTAAGATTGAAGAAAAGAAAAAATATGATTTTAAAGATCCTAAAACTGGAGAACCAGGAATCACGGATGATGAGGAAGAAGTAGATGAGGCTTGTTCTAAAAAGAACGAAAGTAAGGAAGCTAATGCTAAGAAATTAGATCGTAATTTAGGTGGTAAGCTAGATCCTAAACTTCATAACCTTTTAACTAAAGATCAAGATAAGGATGAAAATGAGCTAAAGGGATTTGATAAAGAAATTTCTGAAGCTAGTGGAATGTCTTCAGAAAGAAAGGCTCGAATCGAAGCAATTATTGAAAATATTAAATCAAGAACTCAAAAGCCTGTAAATGAGGCAGAAGAGGCTGATGAAGAAGTAGAAGATGCTATGGCAGATGACGATGGAGGTTCAGATGAGCTTTCTTTTGATGATTTAGATCTTTCTGGTGAGGATGGTGAAGAAGCAGAAGCTGGTGCAGAAGAAGCTAAAGATGATGCTGAAGATGCAGAACTTGATGCTGAAGATGCAGAACTTGATGCTGAAGATGCAGAAGATGTTGCTGATGATGCAGATGTTGATGACAAAGTGGAAATCACTGAATTTATTATTACTGTTGATGACGTAGATTCTGCAATTGCAGAATTAAAAGAATTAGGTGTTGATGCTAAGAAAGTATTAGCTGATGATTCTGTTAATGAAGCAGAAGAAGTTGATGTAGAAGACGAAGTTGATGTAGAAGACGAAGTTGATGTAGAAGACGAAGTTGATGTAGAAGACGAAGTTGATGTAGAAGACGAAGTTGATGTAGATGATGAATCTGATGAAGATACTGGAGATTACAAAGACGATGAAATTTCTGTAGAAGCTGATAATTGGGAAGCTTTAAGAGGATGGTTAGAAGACAAAGGTGTTGATGTTGAAGAAATGTTCGGCGGAGAAATCGAAGTCGAGGATATTGATGATGAAGGAGATTTAGAAGATCTCGATTTAGAAGATGAAGGCGGAGAAGATCTCGATTTAGAAGGTGGAGAAGATCTAGACCTTGAAGGTGGAGAGGACGTTGATTTAGACGTTGAACTTGATGATGAAGGAGGTGAAGAACTTGAGTTAGATGCAGAAGAAGAACCAGAAGTGGAAGAATCCTTAACCGGAATGGAAAATCACGAGGATGATACTAATAACCTTATTAAAGGTGCTAAAACAGTTATTATCAAATACGGAGAAGAAGGAAAATAATAATTTAATTTTCTAAAATATTAAAAGGGAGTCATTATGACTCCCTTTTTTTGTTGATATATAAAGAAAATGTTTTCATATGAGAGCCAAAGCCGTTAATGAAATTCAAAATTTTGAGAAAGGACAGAATCCAAAAAAAGCAATGGGTATTGGAGGATTGGATCTTAGCCAGGATTACCAACGTAGAATTGATGATTATATGCAAGCTATAGATGGCATTACTTTATCTCATACTGATGAATGGAAAGAATTTCTAAAGGATACATTAGTAGGCAAAACAATCACAGCTGAATTAAAAAAGATGCCTAGTATGAATGCTAAGACTGGAAAAACTAGCGGATCCCATGAAAGGGGGGAGTTTACTATAAAGGTTAAAGATGTAATGCCAACATGGGGTATGGGAGATGATTTTTCAGTTCACAATTCGGGAAGTCCTTTAAGCACTTCACCTCCAACTTTAATAGTAGCAGATATGGATAATAACATGTATCAAATGTCTATGAATCAAAAAATACAATTTGATTAATGAGAGCTAAATTAGTTGAAATACAAAACTTCGAAAAAAATATACATCCAAAAGAAGCTCTGGGTATTGGCGGGGTTAGCCTCGGAAAAGCTAGATATGAAGCTAAACTTAAGGCAATAGAAGACTGGAATAATTGGCTAGAAAATTTGTTAGTTGGAAAAAAGATTTCAGCTAAAGTAAAACATATTTATACTCATACAGAGGATGGGATGGAATTTGATGGGAAGGATGAATGGGTAAATGAAACACTTAATGTTGAGTCAATACATCGTTCCGATACTCCATGGGATGATCACTCCTTACAAATTAATACAACAGATAAAAAAGTTTATGCTCTTCCTATAAATGATACAAAGGTATTTATTGAAGGCCCTATAAAAGAAAATCAAAATTTTGAGAGAGGAGTCGATAATCCCTCAGATCTTGGATTAGGAAAATGGAAAATCTGGGAAGATGATTCATTTGCAGATCAAGAAAAAGGTACGAAAGTTTCCTTAGAAGAATTTTCACAAAATGGGGGGATTTTAAAACCCGGGAGAGAAATATGGAAAATGGATGATTCAAATAAATGGCCAGTAGGAGAATATTTAGGATATGATGAAAACCAACATATTAACTTAGCTAAAAATGATAGATTCAAATCATTCCCGGTTGGGTGGAAAGATCATGGGGTTAGAGTAAAAACAAAAGTATTATATCAATGAAAGATAAGGAAAGATATTATTTTATTTATTTGGTAGAGAATCTATTAAATGGTAAAAAATATGTAGGCTTTCATTCAACATATGACCTGAATGATCTATATTATGGTAGTGGGACCTATATCAAAAGAGCAATAAAAAAATATCGGAAGAAAAATTTCAAAAGAGAAATTTTGGAATTTTGTGGGCCTGATAATTGGCAGGACAGAGAAAAATTTTGGATTAATGAAATAGGTTCTAAATTTCCCAATGGATATAATTTTACAGATGGGGGTAAAGGAGGGGAAGGAAAAATATTTTCAGATAAAACAAAAAAACAAATGAGCCAAACTAGGATAGAAAAACAATTAGCTAAAGGAGAAAATAATGGAATGTTTGGAAATAATCACTCAAAAGAATCCCGAATAAAAATGAGCAAAACTCGGAAAAAAAGGGGAACAGAAAAAGGAAAAAATAATCATAGATTTGATCATACCATTTATAGATTTCAAAATACGGAATCAGGTGAAATATTTGAAGGTTATAAATTTGATTTGGCAAAGAAAATAGGATCCTTATCTTGCCATTTAAATGCTGTAATTGTCGGAAGACGTAATCATCATAAAAAATGGATATTGATATGAGAGCAAAAACAGTAAAAGAAAATATGAGAAAATGCTATGTCTTCGATTTTGACGAGACCCTAGTTAAAACAGATGCCAAAGTTCATGTTTATAAAGGTGATAAAAAAGTCAGATCTTTAACTCCAGAAGAATTCAACACATATAAGAAAAGGTCTGGTGAAAGGTTTGATATGTCTGATTTTACAGATCCTAGGATTATAGATAGAGCTAGAAAATTTAAGATGTGGCCTGCTTTACAAAATATCAATAATGCGGTAAAAATGGGCAGAAGCACTTCAGATATTTATATTCTGACTGCTAGATCTCCAAAAGCTCGCTTACCAATACATAATTATTTAACAAGGCAAGGAATTAATATAGATCTAGAAAATGTTATATGTGTGGGACATGATGATGAAGGAGAACATGATATTGCAGCAGATAAAGAAAGAGAACTGAAAAAGCTTAAAGATAAATATTATGAAGTTATGTTCTTCGATGATAGTGAAGAAAATATTGATTTAGCTTCTAAGATAGGAGGGATAAGAACTCGTTTAATAGATTCGGAAAAAATAAAAAGATTATGAGAGCAAAGAGAGTAAACGAAACCCAAAATTTTGAAAGAGGACAGGACCCTAAAAAATCCTTAAATATAGGTGTTGTTGATAGATTATCTCAAGAAACTCAAGATGCATATTCAGCAGGTAGATATGGTCCCGTATGGGATGAAGTTATAGCTTTCTTATTAGGAGAAGGATTAGATGTTAAAGCAATAGAATGGATTCTAAGGAGTAAGCATATGAGGTGGGCAGCGGATAGGATGGAACCAGTCATAAGTTTAGATGATTTCAAAGCATATTATGAAAAAGATAGTAATTATCTCCAGAGGGATATAGAAAAAAAAGTTTGGCTCAATGAAGATATGGGTGGTGTTTCCGGGCCAATGTCTACTTTGGGAAATACTCCCGGAATGGGTAATGCTCAACCTGCAGCTTCAGCTTCAACTGGATCATTAGACGGAGCACCAAAAGGATCCGGGGATAACTGGGATTCTTCTACTGGAATTAAACCTGCTGTTCAAGAAGGATTAAATGAATCTTATACATTATCAGATTTTAATGGGTTAGAAGAAGCATCAGAGATATTTGGTAAATTTGAAATTCTTGATGTAAGAAGAGATCCAGAATATGGGTATGATAATGTGTATTTGTTATTAATTAAATTTGGAGATGGAGATATAGGCTTGTGTATTTATGATACTGAGAAAAAAGAATTTATTGAGGAGCCAAGTGATTTAGAAGATTACGATGTCACCCCTGAAAAATTATATAATGAATATGGATTTATAGTTCCTGGATATGAAGAATTAGATGAAAGCCTAAATGAAATGAATATAAATCCTCATGATAAGTTAGGTGTCGCAATGGCTCAAAAAATGGGGATTGATATACCATTTAAGAAAGGAAAAGGCGATAAAGATGTTGAACAAAAAGAGATTGATGAAGATGTGGATTTAAGCACGGAATTAGTAACTTTTGAAGAATGGGCTAAACAATTTATAAATCAATAATTATGTCACTAAGTAAAGAAGATAAAGAATTTATTGAAATATCGTTGAAGCCTATCGTACAGAGGCTGGATGCTTTTAAAGAGATCAATAAAAAACAAGATGAGAGATTAGAAAAACTTGAAGAGGGTTCTCACGAAAGCGAAAAAGTCTTTATTACGATGGATGAATGGATAAAGACAAGGGGCTTAACTTGTCCAAATATTCCTAGAATCGAAGAGGTCGAAAAGGTTCAAAATAATAATAAAGTTACTAGAAAATTTTTAATAAAAATCGGGGCTTTTTTAACTGGCTTTATTGCAGCTATGTGGGGTATTGTTCAATTAGTTAATTTTTTTTCTAGTTAATCTAAAACCATACGTAGCCCTATCTATATAAAGACTAAACAATAGATATGGCAAAATCAGTAATAAAATTTACCCGAACAAGAAACGTTCAACTTCCAGTCCGTGGTCATGCTCATGACGCAGGCATAGATTTCTTTGTCCCTACTTTTGATCCAGTCTTTATGGAAACTCTAGTGGAGAAAAATCCAGATTTATTCAATCAAGACCCCCAATATGCATCAGGATTTCAACTAGGGGGAAACCAATTAGTATTATCTGGCGGGAGCTCTAGTTCAGCTCAAGTTGCATTTGATCTTAGAGATGATAATAGCTCCCCAGTAAAATTTGATGATACAAAAGGACTTAATTATATTCTATTAGCTCCTTTATCCAGAATTAACATTCCTTCTGGAATTTACTGTCAAATGGAAGAACCAGGAAGAGCATTAGTTGCTCACAACAAGTCTGGTGTTGCTTCAAAACATGGCTTGGTATTTGGTGCTCAAGTCGTAGATTTTGAATACCAAGGAGAAATTCACATCAATGTTCTTAATTTATCATCCAAGGTTGTAAGAATCTATGCAGGACAGAAGTTAATGCAATTTTTAGAGCTTCCAATTTTTACTTCTACTATAGAAGAAGTAGATTCTCTACAAAATCTTTATAAAGGGGCAACATCTCGTGCAGATGGTGGATTTGGATCTACAGATAAAAAAGATGTTAAACAGTTAAATTCATAGTTATGAAAATAGATCTAAAAAAAATAAGTGAATTAGAAAAGAAATATTCTAATAGTCCAGTAGCTTTAGATATATTCCATAGAATGATACATGTTGTTTTTGAGGAGCCTACCGGAAATTTACCCGGAGCAATCTCATCAATTTATGCTGTAGCATTAAATACGTTGGAAGAATTAGAAGTTCTTAAAAATTAATAAAATGCCAAAACCAATTCTTGTAGTAAATTATTGTGTAGACGGATTATCTTGGGAGATGATTGTAAAAAATTTTAAAGCTCTTAGAAAAGTTGTTGAAGACTCCGGAATGAATGAAGAATATTATTCTTTTTTCTTACCGGTTCAATCGGATTCCCATATTCAAGTTTTTTATGATAAAGATTTCAAGGAAGCTTCTTATGAGGAATTAAAGGAAGAAATACTCCATAAAATACAGGAACTAAAATGAACTATGATTTAATAAACGAGGACCCTGTTATCAGAACGTTTACTGGAAAATGGGTAAATGTTTTTGATTCAGATCCTGAGTCAATCAGCATATTAGATATAGCTCATGCTTTATCATTTCAGTGTCGTTTTGGTGGGCATTTAAAACAATTTTATAGTGTTGCTCAGCATTCTATATGGTGCTATGAAGAAGCAAAAAGAAGAAAGTTAACTAAAAGAGCTCAATTATCTGCTTTGATGCATGATGCTAGTGAAGCTTTTTTAGTGGATATTCCTAGACCCATAAAAATGAAATTGCCCGAATACAATGAAGTTGAGGATAAATTAATGGGGGTTATTGCTGAAAAATACGGTTTCGATTGGCCTTTATTTAAGAGTATTAAAGATATTGATAGATTAGCTTTAGAGCTTGAATGGGATTATTTTCAAATTGAAAAGCCAGATGCAATTCCATTACATGTTTATTCTCAAGTTTATGCAGAAAAAAGATTCTTAGACATATTTAATAACTTAAAATAAAACTATGGAAAATAAATGGACACATGTATCTGGATTTCAATATGCAGGACAGTGGTTTTCAGTTTGGGCCATACCTATAAGAAAAAAAGATGGAACATTTGAGATACTAACTAAAGCAGAAGAAACGACTCCGGAGGAAATAGAAGCTGATTCTGGGGGTCATGGTTTCAAATATGCTTTTTCTAAAGAATCTAAAAATGAGTGATGGAATAACAGATGCGTGGAGAAAAATTGAAGAAACCCCAAAGCAAAAAAGAGAAAGAGCCCTCCGATTAATGAAATATCATTACGAAGAAATCGGAAAAATGATAAAAGAATTAGAAGAGATTGCCGAAGAACGGTAATAATTCCATGCATACAATCCGGAAGGTCTACTCGGGAAGAGTAGACCTTCTTTTCCTCTTTACATATAATACATAAACGATACACAATGATTATAAACATCGAGCAGAGACAAGGAAAGTTGATTGTTTCTCATATCAACAAAGAAGGCGAAGTTGCTTACATGCAATTAAATGTTCCTCCAGCTCACCAATATTCCTATATTTATGCAAAAAGTCCAGCTGGGGCTGTACCTGGTATAAAATCCTGGGATGGAAAGCCCGTTCGGAAAGTACCATCAGGGTTTCTTACTAAACATCGTATTCAAGAATTCTTTATAGATGCAGGAGAAGATCTTACTTCGCAACTTTTCGAAATGAATTCTCCTCAACTTTATTCGTGCGACATTGAAACAGATGTCACTGATGATGGGTTTGCTGAACCTAGTGAAGCACCAAATCGAATTAACTCAATAGCATGGTCTCATTATCCTGATGTCCATGTTTTTGGATTAGAAAAGCTTACTGGAGAGGAATGTGCTGAAATTGAAAAGAAAATAAATGATCACTTAAAACCTATAGATAGAGAATATAAATTCTTTTATCATCAGTATCCAAGTGAATCTGATTTACTTTATGATTTCCTTTATAATTATGCTAGGCATGCTCCTCTTATTACAGGATGGCACTTCTGGAATTATGACTGGCGCTATATCTATAATAGGTGTAAACGACTAAACTTGGATATTTCATGGATGTCTCCAACGAAACAGTGGTATAAACATCGTATAATGGATAAAAATAAGCGTGTTGATGTGATGCTACCTCAACACAAGCTTATTGTTGACTACATGGAGATTTACAAAAAATGGGACAGAGTTATTAATCCTAAAGAAAATAATTCTCTTGACTGGGCAGCTGAAGCTGCTTTAGGCATCGCTAAAGTTAAATATCCCGGGACATTTAAAGATCTTTATAAGGATTTTCCGAAACATGTTTTTTATAATGCAATTGACTCTATTCTTGTAGAGGAAATTCATAACAAACTAAAAACTCTTGGTATTTTTCTTGGATTAGCTAATATTAACAGGGTTGAAGCAATGAATGCTTTTTCTCCTATTTCTATGTTGGAGTCTACTTCTACAAGATATGCTTACAGAAGGGGAAAGGTATTTCCAAAGGGTAATTTTGATAGAACACGTGAAGATTATGAAGGGGCATTTGTATACAAGCCTACTCCAGATTTATATGGTTGGGTAGCTTCATTTGACTATGCTTCTCTATATCCATCTATTATGAGGCAGTTTAAGATCTCAATGGAAAATTTCATTGTAAAGGATAAAAATTATGAACCAAAAGATTATGAAATTAAGTGTTCTAGTGGTGCAGTTTTTGATGCTTCTGAAGAGCCTCTTTTACCAGAAATTTTAACGGATTATTATGCTCAGAGAAAAGATGCCCAAAAGATAGCAAAGAAAGCTGAAATAGAAGCTAACGAATTGAAACACATATTAGATAGCAGATCTAAAAATGTGGAAAATGCCCTCCGTTAAGATTTGTTAAATTTAACTTGGGAAGGACTAAAATTCTTCGAGAAAAATTCATATTAAAGTTTGTTAAAGAAGGATAAATACTCAAATCATAAATAAAATAATCAAAAATAAGTATGGGAGAAATATATTCAGAGACCCAGATCAGAGAAGAGGGCCTCATTTATTTCAAGGGCGATATTCTCGCCACAAACGTTTGGATTAATAAATACGCACTTAAAACTAAAAAAGGAGATTACCTAGAACTTACCCCCGATGATACTCTAAGAAGAATTGCTAAAGAAATCGAAAGAGCGGAAGCAAAATACCCCAATCCTCTCTCCCATACAAAAATCTATAATGCCATAAAAGGATTTCAAAATTTCATTTTTGGAGGATCGATTTTGTTTGGTCTTGGAAATAATGAACAAGTGTCGTCACTTGGAAATTGTTTCTTTATAGATAATGGCTCCGATTCTTATGGAGGTATAATGAACACAGAAGAATCCATGATTCAACTTATGAAGCGTCGTGGTGGGGTCGGGATTACATTAGAACATCTAAGACCAGAAACTTCAGTAGTAAATAATGCAGCTCAGTCCTCGACTGGAGCTGTTTCTTTTATGGATCGTTTTTCTCATGGAACTCGGGAAGTAGCTCAAGACGGAAGACGTGGTGCTCTTATGATCACAATGCATGTAAGTCATCCAGATATTGTTGATTTCATAATGAAGAAAGATGATCTTACAAAGGTAACAGGCGCGAATGTGTCGGTAAAGGTTACAGATGAATTTATGGAAGCTGTTGAGCAAAATGATGACTTTATTTTAGCTTGGCCTATTCAGAAAAAACAACCAGAAATAAGAGAACAAATTCCTTATAATTCCATCCATATTTTAGAGGATGGGATCCATGTTAGGCGAGTTAAAGCAAGAGAAGTTTGGAATACAATTATAAACCAAGCACATAAAAATGCAGAACCTGGTGTTTTATTTTGGGACAATGTTATAAAAGAATCTCCAGCAGATATGTATGCAGATCTTGGATTTAAGACATTAGGAACAAATCCTTGTGGCGAAGTTCCTTTGTCTCCTTTTGATTCATGTCGTTTAGGATCTGTGAATGTTTTCCCATTAGTTGAAGATCCATTTACAAAAGATGCTCAATTCAATTGGACAAAATTAGCAAAAAATTCTCGTCTTGCTCAAAGATTTATGGATGATATTGTATATTTAGAAGAAGAGAAAATCAATACTATAATCAAAAAAATTAAATCAGATCCAGAAGATCCAAAAATAAAGAGAACTGAATTAGAAACTTGGCAAAAAGTTCTTAAAGTTCTTAAGGATGGAAGAAGAACTGGTGTAGGAATGCTTGGTGTCGGAGATTCTCTTGCAGCTATGGGTCTTAAATTTGGAACACCAGAAGCTACAAAGTTTGTAGAAAATATTTCAAAATGCATTGCTATTAATTCATATAGGGAAACGGTTCAACTTGCAAAAGAAAGGGGATCTTTTCCAATTTGGGATGCTGATAAGGAAGCACCAAATCCATTTATTCGTAGAATTATTAGTGAGAATTTTGATAATAAGGAATATAAAACATATTTAGATTCAGGAAGAAGAAACATAGCTACTTTATCAATTGCTCCAACTGGTTCTTTAGCTATATTAGCTCAGACAACTTCTGGTATTGAACCTGTTTTTAAAGTTTATTATCGTAGAAGAAGAAAAGTTAATCCAGGTGAAGATAATGTAAAGGTGGATTTTGTTGATGAAAATGGAGATAGTTGGGAAGAATATAATGTAATTCATGTTCCTTTTATTAATTGGGTTCATACTCAAGAACCCTTAGGTTTAATTATGGAATTAAAAGAAAATCTTGAGAACCTTACTTATGAAAAAACCCATGATTATCTTAAAAGATTGCCCGAAGCATCATTGGATGAATTAGTATCTAAATCTCCCTGGGCCGGATCAGAATCACATGATATTGATTATATGGAAAAGGTTCGTATGCAAGGAGCTATTCAGAAATGGGTGGACCATTCAATTTCTGTAACCCATAATCTTCCTGAAAAAATTACAGTTTCTGAGGTGAATGATATTTATTTTGAAGGATGGAAATCTGGTTGTAAAGGACTTACAATTTATCGTGAGGGGTCTAGAACTGGGGTTCTTTTATCTAAAAAAGATAAAGAGGGGGAATTTAAAGAAACAACAGCTCCAAAAAGAGGAAAAGAATTGCCAGCAGATTATTATGTTGCAAAAGCTCAAGGAAGAGAGTTTGCAGTAATCATTGGCTTAAAAGAAGGAAAACCTTATGAAGTATTTGCTTTTGAAAATCCTCCTGCAAGTAAAAACACTAAAGGAAAAACTATAAAAATCAAAAAAGGACACTATAAGTTTATCAATGGGGAATTTGAAATAGAGGATGTTCAATTAGCAGCTGAAAGAGTGGAAGAAAGAACTTTGACATTAACAGCTTCAATGTTGTTGAGACACGGAGCCCCCGTTAAACATGTAAATAATGTAATTAAAAAGATTGATGAAAATATTACATCTTTCTCTTCTGTAGTTCGAAGATACTTATCCAGATATATTCCCGAGGAAATTGATTCTGAAGCTTGCCCTGTATGTGGGGATAAACTTATCATGCAAGACGGATGCGTTAAATGCGTTAATCCGGAATGTGGATATTCAAGATGCGGGTAAATTATTATCTGGATAAAATAAAAAGCTCTTTCGGGGGCTTTTTTTGTTGAGATACGTAATATCTAAAGAGTTTTTTGTATATTTGTAAAATGAATAAATTTGAACGTGGCGGGGAAAAGAATTTAAGGGAAACTTTATTTGGGCCTCCTATGGGAACTCTTTATTTTCATGGGGGACGATTTCCGGGTTTTTATATGTTAGTAGGAAGATCGGCTCCTGGGGTAGGAGTATTTTTGCCAATTGGTCAGTTTCAGGGGGGAGGAAGAAAAAAAACTAGATTCTTTTTTGTTTCTTCCAAAGAAAGATATAAGTGGGAATATAGATTTATGAAATCATTCGAAGATATTTCTCAACCTATGATGGCTTATGTTCTTTGTGAAGGTGAAAAAAATTCTTCAGGTAAAAAAACGAGATGGCAGTATATAGAAAGGAAAATAGGGATCAAACCTATCGTGCCAGATTGGGATATATAAATATATGACTGAACTAACGATAAAAAGCATTTTAACCGAAGAACTTTTCGGTTCTCGTATATGTGAATCTATAGAGGATAAGGAAGTTGTAGAATTTTTCTATAAAGAGCTTCTTCTTGAGAAATTTTTATGGGGGGAGCCAATTTCAGTTCCTGAATTGAGAAAGCTTCTTAGAAAAAAGATTGTTAATTTTGAATTCATAAAACTTGATGGTAAAGTAAGACCTGCAAAGGGAACTACCATGATGAAATATATTCCTGCAGAGGATCATCCAAAAGGAATTAGGCCTTCGTCTGATATGGTAGCTACTTTTTTTGATATGGACAAGGATGCTTGGAGATCAGTATCTAAGAGATCCAAAGAAATAGTTCTTAAGAAAGACGAAGAAACTAATAAACCTATTGTTGTAGTAAAAGATAAAGATGCTCAGGTTTCTAAACCTGGTATGGATAAAGATAGGCTCGGACCAGAACCAGTTGATGAATTACAAGTTGGAGACATCAGGAATTATCTTAACAGGAATGGTAAGAACATTGGGATCAAGATTACTAGAATTGATGATGATGGAACTGTATATGCTCAAACACTTAGGGAGAAAACTCCATTTAGAATTCCAGATCCTAGAGTTCAGAATATTGGAGAAATTATTCCAGAAGATGAAATTGCAACTTATTTAAGAAGGCCTAAATTCCAGCCTAAACCTGCACCACAGGTATATGCTCAACCAAAGCCTCAGCCAATAGAAGCTCCTGCACCAGAACCAGCAGTTGCACCAGCAACAAAGCCAGAGCCTGGTCTAGAAGAGCCTCCAATAAAACCTGTAACACCGGATACTCCAGAGGGGCCTGTTGATCAAGAAGTAATTGAACTAAAGCCAAGACCGGAGTCTCCAGCTAAAGAACCTCCAGAAGAGGTGGATGATCGAGAAGATGCTGAGGAATTAGATAAATAATTCACGAAAGCTCCTAAATCTTAGGAGCTTTCTTTTTGTATAAAGAATATGAGAGAACAAGAAAGAAAATTTGATTTGGATGATATTTCTATCATTCCAGCTATTTTTAGTGAAGTAGATAGCAGATCAGAATGCTATACAAGGACGAGATTTTTAAATAATACACCAACATTACCACTTATGGCAGCTCCTATGGATACTGTTGTTTGTAGAGAGAATTTGGAACGATATATTAATGAGGGTATTATTCCTTGTATGCCTAGAGAAAAAAAGATAAGTTCTTTTAATCACTGGGACAAAGAAAAATATTTCCAGGCATTTGGTCTTGCTGAAATAGAATATCAACTGTATAGTGCAGAAAAAAATGAAAACGATTTTTATACTTATCCTTATGTACTTATAGATATTGCAAATGGCCACATGGAAAGATTGGTTAATGTTGTTAAGGATATAAAGAAAAAGTTTCCGGATGTCAAACTGATGGTAGGAAACGTTGCCCATCCATTAACATATAAAAATTTGGCTCTTGCTGGAGCAGATTATGTTAGATGTTCAATAGGGACTGGAGCAGGATGTACAACAGCAGCTAATGTTGCTATAAATTATCCTATGGGATCTCTTATTTCTGAATGTAGAGCGTTAAAAGAAGAAGGTGATTTAAAAGCTAAAATTGTAGCGGATGGGGGAACTAGAGATTTTTCGGATATAATTAAAGCTTTGGCATTGGGGGCTGATTATGTTATGATTGGTTCCATTTTTAATAAATCCATGGAAAGTGCAGGATTTAATTACTGGAAAACATTATTCGGTCGTATACGAATTAAAAATTACGATTTAGCTAGATGGATGTGGAAGTGGGGATTTCAGATATATAAAAAGTATAGAGGGATGTCTACAAAAGCAGTTCAAAGGAGCTGGGGTAGAACTTCTTTAGTTACAGCAGAAGGAATAACAAAATATCAAAAAGTTGGATATACTTTGCATCAATGGGTAGAAAATTTTGAAGATTATCTAAGATCCAATATGTCTTATTCAGGAACTAAAAAACTTAGAGATTTTATTGGAAAAGCAGATTGGGTATTTATAAC
>Ga0210003_1000642_pt1 | contig 31573 bp, 27 predicted proteins | sample LantaG_FD_182804 | JGI IMG/M metagenome (GOLD analysis project Ga0210003, IMG submission 182804) | Deep subsurface microbial communities from Baltic Sea to uncover new lineages of life (NeLLi) - Landsort_02402 metaG (SPAdes) (version 2) | ecosystem: Environmental > Aquatic > Marine > Oceanic >... | reverse complement strand
ATATTGATAATTTTGTCTTCCCTGCTGTTTAGCAGATTGCTGAATTTGAGAAAAGTAGAATATTTTAAATAAAAAGTTATTTTATGAATTACATTAGAAAAATTAAAATAAGAAATGACAGTAAGGCAAGTTGTACTAAAACGGGTTTGATACCTATAAAAGCATTAATTAATGTTGTTAAATTACTCAGGTTTTTTAGATTATATAATATTGTGTATGTTACAGTTTTAGTCATATCAAATGTCCTGAGCAGACGAAAGTTGTTAAGATTTTACTCTCAATTTGTTAATGAGGGTGACCTGTGTTTCGATATAGGCGCTAATATCGGCAATAGAACTAAAGTTTTTCTTAAACTTGGGGCTACTGTAGTGGCTGTTGAACCCCAAAATATTTGTATGCGAAAATTGCTAAAAAAATATGGGAATAACGATAAGGTATTTTTAGTTCATAAGGCATTAGGAGCAAGAGAAGGCGAAGGAAACTTAATACTAAGTAATTCACATACTGTTTCATCCATGTCTAAGGAATGGATAGATTGTGTCAGAGATAGTGATATGTTTTTTACATCTACCTCAGCCTTCCAATGGCACAAGAATGTTACAGTTCCGGTTACTACTTTAGACAGATTAATTGAAAAATATGGAAGCCCAACAGTCTGCAAGATAGATGTCGAGGGATTTGAGTACCAGGTTATTAAGGGTTTATCCCAACCGGTTAAAGTAATTTCTTTTGAATTTACTCCTACTCCAAAACTTATTAACCTGGCTGTAGAATCTATAAAACATCTTGCCACTATTGGAAACGTTCAATTTAATTACTCATTTGGCGAGTCGATGTTCCTTGCTTTGCCAGAATGGGTTGACGACAGCAAAATATGTAATGTCCTTTTATCCATACCTTATAAGACTGCTTTCAGTGGAGATATATATGCCAGATTTATTGCGTAGCGTGTGTTAGAAGACTCTTTTTTTTATTTTAACAATGATTGGCCGCTGATAGAAGAATTAAAAAACTAATTCATAAAATTACTCTAGTATATTTAAACCCTTAAAAAATTTTTAAAATAAATATTGCATAATATTTAATTTACGTGTATAATATGCAATTTAAAGGAATAGAAAGGTATGCTTATGAAGGAAAATATTAAAGTAGGTATTGTTGGGGGATCCGGATTTACAGGAATGGAACTGGTAAAAATACTGAGCAGGCATAAATATGTTGAAATCAGTTTTGTGACCTCCAGAACCTATAAAAATTTACTTGTAAGCGAGGTATTTCCGTCATATCAGGGTAATGGAGATACGAAGTTAGCTTTTACCTGCAAACCTAAAAAAGGCGATCTGGAAAAAATCGATCTGATATTTTTATGTCTTCCGCCTTTAAAATCAATGGAATTTTTAAAGGGTATATCCGGTAATTATAAATTTAAGATTATAGATGTGGGTTCTGATTTCAGGTTGAAGAGCTCTGATGATTATAAATACTGGTACGGGACCAAGCATATTTTGAAGGAAAAACTTTCTGATTTCGTTTACGGTCTTACTGAAATAAACAAAGACAAAATAAAGAAAAGTAAATATATTGCCAATCCTGGTTGCTATCCGGTATCCATTTTGCTGGGGCTTGCTCCGGTACTGAAAAGCAATATCAAGATAAAGGATATCAATATTGATTCAAAATCGGGAGTTAGTGGTGCAGGAAGGAAATTAAAAGATGAATATTTGTTTGGCAGCCTGGATAATAATTTTTATGCTTATTCGGCTGAAGGACACAGGCATACCGGAGAGATAGAGCAAGAGATCGAAAATATTAGCGGTAAGAAATATAGGGTAAGCTTTACCCCTCATCTTCTGCCTGTAACCAGGGGGATCTTTACATCAATTTACTGTAAACTTGAGGAAGAAAAAACTGAAGAGCAAATATGCAGATTGTTTGATAATTTTTACAAATGTTCACCTTTTGTAAAATTTATGGGCAAAAAAATACCCCAGCTTAAAGATGTAGTGGGCACCAACATGTGCCTCATAGGTTTTTGCCTGGATGTTAGGACGGACATATTAAAAATATTCAGTGTAATTGATAACCTGTTGAAAGGCGCTGCAGGACAGGCGGTTCAGAATATGAATATAATGATGGGTTTTGATGAAAAAGAAGGTTTACAGTTTAATGGAATATTTTCTTAAATATAATTATTTTAAATAATGGGGAGAATTTTTAAGGTGAATACAAATTACAGTAAACAGAATATTGAATTTAATATCATAAATAATGGGACTATTACCAGTGTTCCTGGGTTTTATGCTGCTGCATGCCATTGTGGTATAAAGGGCTCAGGGAAACCTGATATGTGTATTATATATACACCTGAAGACAGCACCTGCAGTGGAGTTTTTACTACCAATAAATTTCTGGCGGCGCCGGTTATTGTAACTAAAGAACAGCTTAAAAAAACCAGAAATATTAAGGCTATTGTTGTCAACAGCGGTATTGCCAATGCCTGCACCGGAGAGATGGGATATAAAAATGCAAAAAAGACCATTGAGATTGCAAGCCAATATTTAGGAGTTGAGAAGAAGAATATAATAGTTTCATCAACAGGGGTTATCGGCAGGCAATTGCCAATGGACAAGATAGAAGAGGGCATTAAGCAATGTGCATGCAAACCAGGAAGTATTGATGGCCATGGCGCCGCTGAAGCAATACTGACTACTGACCTTGTTACCAAAGAAATAGCAGTAAGTATTAAAGTTGAAGATAGCAGTGATATTATAATCGGTGGCATTGCAAAGGGTTCAGGCATGATTGAGCCAAATATGGCAACCATGCTATCATTTGTTGCAACCAATATTAAGATATCAGAAAAATTGCTGGACGAAATACTTTTAGAGGAAGTTAACAGTAGCTTTAACAGTATAACCGTTGATGGATGCCAGAGTACCAATGATATGGTAATAGTTATTGCAAATTCTAAAAGCAGTATTGAAATAAAAAATAAAAAGGATAAATATTATAAAAAATTTAAAAATGCACTGTCATTCGTGCTGAAAGATCTTGCAAGGAAAATAATTCTGGATGGTGAGGGGGCAACTAAATTAATCGATATAAAAGTAATAAATGCTAAAAGTAAAGTTGACGCAAAGAAATTGGCCATGGGAATTGCGAACTCAAATCTATTTAAGGCTGCGATGTTTGGGGAAGATCTGAACTGGGGCAGGATCAATGCAGCTCTGGGTTCGGTTGATTGTGATTTTGATCCGGAAAAAGTAGACATATATATCAGTGATATTTTAATTGTAAAAAATGGTATGGGAATTGAATTTGACAGGATATATACAGAAAAACTAATGAAAGAAAAAGAAATCAAATTTACTGTGGACTTAAGTTATGGAAAAGAAGAATTCAGTGTAATGACTACAGATCTGTCGTTTGATTATATAAAAATTAATGCCTTATACCACACCTAATTAGATGGGGTAATTGATGTTATCAAAGACCAGGGAGAAAATAATAAAGAAATGAAATATTATAAAGACAATAAAATGAAAACAGGAGAATCATATATGAATAAAGTAGAGGTGCTGCTGGAATCACTACCCTATATAAAAGAATATTTTAACCAGATAGTAGTAGTAAAAATTGGCGGAAGTATGATGGAGAATGATAGCATAATCCAAAGCATCCTGGATGATTTAATTCTTATGAAATATGTGGGAATAAAGGTGGTTCTAATACATGGCGGCGGTAAGCAGATTTCCGAACTTTCAAGGGAAAAAGGGATAGAACCGGAATTCATAGATGGCCTCAGGATTACAGACAAAGATTCTATTGAAATTGTAAAGATGGTTCTTATTGGAAGCATAAATACTAAGATAGTGTCTTTCCTTAATAAACACGGTAATATGGCCATTGGCATATCGGGTAATGACTCAAGTTTTATAAAATGTCATAAAAAAGAATATAAAAAAGATGGAAAGAGCATAGATCTGGGATTTGTAGGGGAGATTGAGAGCATTAATTCTGAGTTTTTAAATAATATTCTGGATGGCAATCATATTCCGGTTATTGCAACTTTAGGAGTGGACAGCCCGGGCAATATATATAATATAAATGCTGATACCTGTGCAGCAGAAATTGCAATTTCACTGAATGCAAAGAAAATGATATTACTTACAGATGTGGATGGAATTATGGAAAGTGCTAAAGATAGGAATAAATTAATATCAAAATTAACAGTAAGCCAATGCCAGGAGATGATTGAGTCAGGTAAAATAAGCTCTGGAATGATTCCAAAAGTGACGGCATGTGTGAATGCATTAAAATCAGGTTCAGAGAGAACACATATATTAAACGGGACCAAAAAACATTCAATACTTGTGGAAATATTTACAGACAAGGGAATTGGGACAATGATAACTGATAAGGAGATTAAATGAAAATAAGTAAGAATATAGAAATATTTGAGCAGGGAAATAAATATTTAATGCGCACATACAGCAGACTCCCGGTGGTATTCGTAAAAGCTAAAATGCAGTACTTATGGGATACAGAAGGCAGTAAATATCTTGATTTTATAGCTGGATATGGTTGCTTGAATGTCGGACACAGCAATAAATTTGTGGTAAATGCACTAAAGAAGCAGATTGGTAAAATTATCCAGCCTTCTAATATTTATTTTAACCAGCCCCAGGTAAAACTGGCAAAAAAGCTATGTGAGATTACAGAATTTGGAGAAAAGGTATTTTTCGCCAATAGTGGCACTGAGTCTATTGAAGGAGCCATAAAGCTGGCAAGGAAGTATTCTACGGACAAATATAATGCCTCCTCCAGATATGAAATAATTTCTTTTGAAAAATCTTTTCATGGAAGGACATTGGGAGCTCTTGCTGCTACTGCGCAGCCGGAAAAACAGAAGCTTTTTGAGCCATTACCTTCAGGATTTAAATATGCAGTTCTAAACGATATTGTTTCGGTGAGTAACCTGATAAATGAAAATACCTGCGCTATCATGCTGGAACCTGTCCAGGGAGAGGGCGGAGTTTATCCTGCGGATAAAAAATTTATGGAATGGATAAGAAATATCTGCAATGAAAAAAACATACTGCTGATTCTTGATGAAGTACAGACCGGATTTGGAAGAACAGGGAATATGTTTGCCTATCAGAATTATAATATCTATCCTGATATACTGGTAGTTGCAAAAAGCCTTGGAGGGGGAATGCCTATAGGAGCTATTATATCAACAGATAAAATAAGTGCCAGTTTCGGACCGGGAACCCATGGTTCAACTTTTGGGGGCAATGCTGCTGCGTGTGTTGCTGGACTGGCAGTAATTGATTATCTTGTAGAGAATAATTTGCCAGGGAAATCTATGAAGTTAGGCCAGTATTTTTTAAAAAAATTAATGCAGATTAAAAAGAAGTACGCAGTGGTAAAAGAAATAAGAGGAGCGGGCCTTTTGTTTGGAATGGAATTTAATGAGCCGGTTGCAGAGAAATTGGTTAGTAAAGCCTTATATGATAAAATTGTTATTAATAAAGTATCCAGCAGTACTTTAAGGTTTCTACCACCACTGATAATAACCAAAAATAATATAGACAGGCTGGTAAAGTGGCTGGATGTAAATATCAAGGAGATATAAAATGAAAAAAGATTTCTTAACATTGAAAGATTATTCAAAAGAAGAAATTGAATATCTGCTTGATCTGTCAGGTAAGATAAAAAAAGATAAAAATTCATACAGTAAAGTACTTGAAGGCAAAAATATAGCAATGTTGTTTGACAAACATTCCACCAGGACAAGGCTGTCATTTGAAGCTGGGATAAACCAGTTGGGTGGAAATTCAATATATCTGGATTCTAAAAATTTACAGATAAGCAGGGGAGAGACTTACCAGGATACGGCGAAAATTTTTTCAAGGTATCTTGACGGTGTGATTATAAGGACTTACAGCCAGGAAATTTTAGATATTTTTGCAAAATATGGAACCATACCGGTTATAAATGGACTTACTGATATTTATCATCCATGTCAGATACTTGCAGATATGTTAACATTAAAAGAACTGGGGCTGTTAAATAAGGATCTTAAATTTATATATATTGGAGATAGCAATAATGTAACAAATAGCCTGATTATTGGATTTTCAAAGTTAGGGATTGATATAACTATAGGGTGTCCTGAAAAATATTCGCCTCCGGAAGAAATAATCGAATATGCAAGAAACCAGAAAGAAGGAAGCAAACTTAATTTAGTGCATGATCCAGTAAAGGCAGTAAGCGGTGCAGATATTGTTTATACAGATGTCTGGTTAAGCATGGGAGATGAAATAAATAAACAGAAATTAACGGATCTTAAAAGTTACCAGGTAAATTACAAGTTATTAAAATATGCAAAAGAAGAAGTAAAAGTAATGCATTGCCTGCCCGCGCACAGGGGCCAGGAAATTACATCGGAGGTTCTGGACGGTAAAAATTCTATTGTACTTCAACAGGCGGAAAATCGCCTTCATGCCCAAAAAGCATTACTGGTTTATTTATATGCTAATTAAATTTAAAAGATAAAATCAAATATAAGATGGTAAAATGAGCAGAATTGAAAGAATTAGAGCAATAAAAGAGATAATAAGCAGTAAAAAAATCTCTTCTCAGGAAGAATTACTAAATGAACTGGCAAAAAGAGGGTATCGTGTTGCACAATCGACTATTTCCAGGGATATAAACCGTCTGAGACTTGTTAAGACCAGGAATTACAAACAAGAAGAATATTACTCTATTGAAAGTAGAACGATAGATGGAAAAATTTTTGATCCGGAAAAATTTAAGTCAAAATTTAAGGAAAGTGTAATATCAGCAAAAAGAGCAGACAATATTATTGTGATCAAGACTTTTCCTGGTGAAGCTCAGGGAACTGCGGCGATAATAGATGGCATGAATTTTGTGGAAATACTGGGTACAGTTGCAGGTGATGACACTATTATTTGTGTTGCAGATAGTAATGATCATGGGGAAAAAATATTGAAATTAATGCAAAATCAATTTTAATGAAAATTACCGGTAATATTTGAATTTATATAGTTTTATATTTAAAAAAAATGAAAGGAATAAAAAAATGAGTGGAAAAGTAGTATTGGCCTATTCTGGCGGACTTGACACTTCAGTTTCCATAAACCGGATTAAAGAAAAATATAATATGGAGGTGATCGCTGTACTAATAGACTGCGGCCAGCCTGAAGATTTAAAAGAAGCTCGTAAGAAGGCACTGGATATAGGAGCTATAAAATCTGTAATAGTTGATGCAAAAGAGGAATTTTTAAATGATTTCATTTTTCCATCAATAAAAGCAAATTTAAAATATGAAAAGAAATATCCGCTGGCAACAGCGCTGGCAAGACCGCTTATAGTCAAAAAATTGGTGGAAATAGCAAGAAAAGAAGGAGCAAAAGCAGTTGCGCATGGTTGTACTGCTAAAGGAAACGACCAGGTGAGGTTTGATGTAGGGATCAGAAGCCTGGCACCAGATTTTAAAATAATTGCCCCTTTTAGAGAGTGTAGTATTTCAAGGGAAGAGACAATTAAATATGCAAAAAAATGTGGTATTAAGATTAATGTAACTAAAAAAAGTCCTTACAGTATTGATGAAAATCTGTGGGGGAGAAGCATCGAATGCGGTGCTCTTGAAGATCCCTGGAATGAACCACCTGATGATATTTATATATGGACAAAAATAACAAAAAATAGTTATGAATCTGAATATATAGAAATAGGATTTCAGGGAGGACTTCCTGTTTCTTTGAATAATGAAAATATTCCGCCTGCTACGATCATAAAAAAATTAAATGAATTAGCCGGCTCTTATGGAATTGGAAGAATTGATATGGTGGAAAACAGGCTTATTGGAATAAAATCAAGGGAAATTTATGAATCGCCGGCAGCAGAAATATTAATTGAAGCTCACAGGCAGCTGGAATCACTGGTGCTTGACAGGGAGCTCATCCATTATAAATATCTACTGGAGGAGAAAATGGCAGAGCTGGTTTATTTTGGATTATGGTTCACTCCACTGCGTAAATGCCTGTGTGCATTTATAGACGAAAGCCAGAAATATGTAACAGGCATCATAAAGATTAAGCTTGAATATAAGAATTTTATAGTTGAAGGAAGGAAGTCTGATTATTCATTATATGATAAAGAACTTGCAACTTACGATAGGGGAGATAAATTTGATCCAAAAAATTCAGAAAGTTTTATAAAAATTTGGGGTTATCCCTATGAACTATTAGGAAGAAGAGGAAGAATTGATGGGAAATAAAATATGGAAGGGCAGGATAGAAAAAAATACTGATAAAACAGTTGATAAATTTACCTGTTCCATAGACGTGGATAAAAGCTTATACCTATATGATTTTACCGGAACTGCAGCTTATGTAATAGGACTTAATAAAATTGGAATTATATCGGATGATGAGCTTAAAAAAATTCTTTACGGCCTAAAAACTGTCAAAAAAAATATTGAGGAAGGTAGTATTGATACAGGTATATATGAAGATATTCACAGTCTGGTTGAATCTGAACTGGGAAAAATAATTGGAGATGCAGGCATGAAAATTCATACCGGAAGGAGCAGGAATGACCAGATTGTGCTGGATGAAAAACTGTTTATAAAAGATGCCTTAATAGATATAATAAGTAAGATTTTAGCTCTGCAGGAAAATATATTAAAAATTGCGGAAAATAAAATCGATATTATTATTCCAGCGTATACCCATATGCAAAAGGCTCAGCCTGTTCTGCTTTCGCATTACTTTCTCTCTTTTTTTAAAAAGTTTGAGAGGGATACCGACAACCTTTTTTTCAATTTTGAAACCTGTGATTATATGCCGCTGGGAGCTGCAGCCTGTGCAGGAAGCGGATATAAGCTGGATAGAAAACTACTAAAAGAACTTCTTGAATTTAAAGATCTTGATTCTAATAGCATGGATATAGTAGGAAACAGGGATTTTATAATAGATTTTATATATTCCTGCAGCAAGATAATGCTGCACCTGAGCAGGTTATGTGAAGATCTTATTATATATAACACTAGTGAGTTTTCATTTATTGAAATAGATGAAGATTTTTGTACAGGCAGCAGCATAATGCCTCAAAAAAAGAATCCCGATGTTCTGGAGTTAATAAGGGGCAAGAGCTCCCTGGTTATTGGCAGTCTCATGCAGTCAATGATACTGCTTAAAGGCTTACCTTCAACCTATAACAGGGATCTTCAGGAAGATAAAAAAATACTGCTCAGTGCTTATGAGGAAACCTCTGCCAGTGTTGAAATATTTTCTAAATTACTTGAGAAAATAAAATTCAATAGTATAAAAATTAATAATGCCCTGAAAGAGGGATTTTTAGAAGCTACCGATATTGCTGACTATCTGGTAAAGAAAGGTGAAAGTTTTAGAAAAGCACATAACATTGTAGGAAAGATTGTAAGGTTTTGTATTGATAAAAAGATATCATTCAAAGATTTAGAGATGGAGGAGCTTAAAAATTATTCGCCTTATTTTGAAAGTGATATACATGATATGGTAGAAATTCAGTCATGTATATCAAGTAAAAAAGTGGAATGCGGCACAGAAAAAGGGCAGGTAATTTTGAATATTAAATCAGGAAAGAAAAAAATAAAAGATAGCGGGAGCAAACTTAAAGATTTAATCAAAAGGACTCCTAAATTTGAGAAAATCATAAAATACATTGACGCTTAAGAATTCATATTTCAGATTTCCAAAATGAATAACACTCTAAACAAAATAGAGCTAACAGCACCGGCAGGAGGCTGGGATCAATTGGTAGCGGCGGTTAATGCTGGTGCTGATTCTGTTTATCTGGGATATAAAAAATTTAGTGCCAGAGCATATGCTAAAAATTTTGATATAAATCAAATAAAAAAAGCAGTAGGCTTTGCTCACAGTCATGGTGTAAAAGTATATTTAACCTTAAATACACTGGTAAAAGATAGAGAAATACCAGAGGTAATAAATTTCCTGAACGAATACATTTATATATGTTCTGACGGAATTATTATCCAGGATTATGGTATATATAAAATTCTAAAAGATTTGTTTAAGATAACTCCAATTCATGCAAGTACACAACTTAACATTCATAATATTTATTCATTAAAATTGTCAGGCAATCTTGGATTTAAAAGAATCATCCTTGCCAGAGAAATGACTATGGACGAAATAAAAGATTTATGCAAAAAAAAGTTGATGGAAATAGAGGTATTCGGTCATGGTTCTCAGTGCTATTCATACTCAGGAAGCTGTTATTTTAGTTCATTCGTAGGGGGTAGAAGCGGTAACAGAGGGAAATGTACACAGCCCTGCCGGATGAAATATAAGCTTCTTGAAAGAGATGCCGGTAAATATAATTATATTATAGCGGATGGAAGTTATATATTTAGTAAGAGTGATCTTTGTATGCTGGATATTATACCCGAAATAATAGCAGCAGGAATCAGCGCCCTAAAAATAGAAGGAAGAATGAAATCCCCGGAATATGTAGGTATGGTCACTAAAATTTACAGAAAATATATAGATCTGTATTATGAGGATCCTTTAAATTTTAATGTAGATGAATATGACTTTTATAAACTGGCACAAATATTTTCAAGAGAAATGGGGACTGGATATTTAAAACAAAAGTACCCGAAGGAAATCGTATCATTAAAAAAATCAGGAAGTATTGGGAATTTTTTAGGCAGAGTTTATAAGATAGATTATGAAGGCAATGATAATAGAAAAAATTTACTGGTAAAATCTATTTATATAAGAAGCAGATGGAAAATAAATGAAGGAGATATTATCGAAATATGGACTAAAAAGGGCAACAGCCGTATAAATATTGGAAACTTTAAACTGATAGATGAAAAAGATAAGAGATATACATATGAAATTACGATAAACAAGAAAAGCAGTATTTTAGAAAAAGATAGAGTATTTAAATATTTTGATAAGAAAATAGATGGTGAAGCCAAATCTTTGTTTAAATATGATATTAATAAAGATAGCGCAGAAGTACCTTCCATGGTAAAAACCCCTGACAATAAAATAAATGAAAAGGAAATTGAAAATTACTTAAATAAGTTTCTATTAAAAAATAATAAAACCTCCGGGGGAGAACCAGAACGTAAATTGACTCTTTCTGCCTATATATATGAACAGGAATGCATTGAACCTGCCATAGATAAAGGAATTACTCATATTATTTACAGCAATTTCAAAGAAATTGTGTATGGTAGTAATTTAAAGGCCGGCTTAATTAAATCCTTAAAAAAATATAATGAATTTAAAGACATAAAAATATCAATTAATACCCCGTCAATTTTATATGACGATGATTTTATATCGATAAAAAAAAATATTTTAAAATTACTGGACAGTGGATTAAACAATTTTAAAATATCAAATCCAGGAGTACTTGAATTATTAAACGAAATAGGCTGTAAAGACAAGTATGATATTAACATATGTTTAGGCTTTAATTTTAACTTATTCAATAGTTTATCATTAGTTTTTTTCAATGATATTATGAATTTAAAAACTACTTTGAAAGGAATAGAATTTTCTCCAGAACTAAACCTGGAAGAAATTTTAAAAATAATATCGAATGCAGAAAATTTATTTAAGGATGAAATAGAATTTTCCATTTTTGGTCATGGCTACTTTCCGGTCATGAATTCCAGATATAAAATTAAATTCCTTACAAATAAAGCTGGTGGTGGTAATTTTTACATAGAGGACATCAAAGGTTACAGGTTTCCGGTCGGTTCAGATTATAATGAAAATATGATAATTTTTAATTCAAGGAATACCTGCACTTTATTTAATCTTGACGATATAAAAGATAGCGGGGTAAACAATATTATTATAGATAGCAGATTCCTGGAGAAAAAAGATTTCTATAAGATAATAAAGAGTTACAGAGAGGCAATAGATATTCTTTATAACAAGGGCATAAGAAAATATAAAATTTTTACTTCTTATCTGCAGGATAATAACTTGTTTAGAAACTATTCAAAGGGACATTTATTTCGTGGAGTAGAATAAATAAAAAATATCTACACTTTTTTATTCTTGCTCTTCTTCTTCAACCTCTTCCTGAACTTCTATTGTGACTGTAGAGCCATAATTTAGATATGTATCAGCTGCAGGTGTCTGATTTATAACCGCACCGGTAGCAGCAGCATCTGGAGATATCTCAACAACAAATCCTAATTCTTCAAGTTCTGTTACAGCATCTCCTTTATTCATAGTTATAACATCCGGCACTCTTATACCCTTGCTTATTTTGATAATTATTTCCAGGGATTTATCATAAAGGGTCCCTCTTACAGGTGTTTGAGCAAATACTTTATCTTTTTCGTTGATATTTTCTTCAAAAGTTATTCCTTCTATTACAGAAATAACATTAAAACCAGCATTATTTAATATATCTATTGCATCCTCTTCTGTCATTCCTGTAACATCGGGAATCAAGGCCTGAGGATTTTCGCCTTTGCTTACATATAAAATTACTCCGGTTGATTTAGAGACCTCAGAATCCTGAACAGGACTCTGATTAGTTACCTTATCAGGTAATTGTTTATCACTGAATTCATATATTATGTTATCAATTACAAGTTCAAGGTTTTTTATGACCTGTTTTGCATTGCTTAAATCCATTCCTATAAGTTCAGGCATACTAAAAGTCTTTTTACCTTTACTAATATATAGAGTAATACTTAATTTCTCACCACTGAGTGATTCCAGTATAGTAACTGCCTCAGGGTCCTGTTTAAAAATTATATCCTTGTTATAGGTTTCATCAAAATCATAAATCTCTTCAACTACAAAATATAAATCCTCAAACATTTGTTTTGCTTCCTCAAAGTTCAATCCTACAACATCAGGGACCTCAACCTTATTATGTATATTACAGATATCTTCAGGTTCCTCTCCTTCGATAAATGTATGCCATTCAATATTTTCTTCAGGGCACCAGAATGTAGCAAGAAGATTAGATTCAGAGCAAACTTTTACATCAATTAATTTTTTATCCGGTATATCGAAATCTGAAATAGGAAGGTCTTCCAGTGCCGAACTCATAAATTCTCTCCATATATCTGCGGGATAAGCTCCACCAACAATAGTTCTTCCGTTTATCGGTTCCATAGGTTTATTTGATTCAGGGTAACCCATCCACACAACAGTAACCAGTTCTGGAGTATAACCTGCGAACCAGGCATCATTAGGACCATCTGTGGTGCCGGTCTTCCCGGCAGCCGGCCTCCCGATATTAGCTCCTGTGCCGGTTCCGCTCTCTATAACTTTTTTTAAGATCCGGGTAATACTATATGCTATTGGTTTTTCAAGTATTCTATGGTTTGATTCATTTTTGTCCGGATCATATTCGTATAAAATGTTTCCCTGTGAATCGGTTATTTTTAAAATGCATACTGGCTGTCGGTAAATTCCGCCAGAAGCAAGAGTAGAGAAAACTTTACTTAAATCAAGAGGACTTATACCTTTTTCAAGTCCACCAATGGCAATTGCAGGGTTATTTCCAATATCATAAATTTCCATTTCATTGCATAGTTTCTCTACATTCTCAGCTCCAACTTTCATCATTAATTGCGCATAAACTACATTTACGGAATGTATGGTGCCATCTACTACAGACATCTCATCACTGCCGAATTTTTGTCCGCCATAATTATCAACTTTCCAGTCCGGGCCCTCTTTCATACCTATAGTAATAGGACCATTAGGATTGAAAGTATTATTTGGAGAAAAATTCTGCCTTATTGCTTGCATCAACACCAGTACCTTGAACACAGAGCCTGGCTGTCTTTTCCCCTGTGTTGCAATATTAAATTTACTGGCGCTGTAGTCCTTACCACCAATTAGAGCGCATATATAGCCATTGTCAGGGTCTATACTGATTAGAGAATAAGAAGGTCCAATTTCTTCAGGAAAAACTTTTTTTACTGCATTTTCAGCTTTTTCCTGCAAATCGATATTCATAGTTGTATAAATCCGGAGCCCTCCCTTAAATACATCATAATCAGTAAATTTTTGGTTATAAAGATTCTGCTTTACATAGTCTATGAAGTATGGAGCTATTCTACTGCTAAATTGATCAGGGCCAGCAGTTGATTTCTCGTTTAGTGTTATTGGCGCAGCCAATGCGTTTAGATACTGGTTGGTTTCAATTAATTTCTGTTCATACATTAATTGCAATACAAAATTTCTTCTTAATTTTGCTTTTTCCATATCATTGAATGGTGAATATATTTCGGGAGCTCTTACAAGACCTGCCAGTAAAGCAGACTGCGGCAGATCCAATTCGCTTGCATTTTTACCAAAATATATTTCAGAGGCTTTCTCTATTCCATATGTCCCGGAACCGAAATTTATTGTATTTAAATACATTTCCAGAATTTTATCCTTTGTGTAATTTCTTTCAAGCTGAATGGAAATAAGAGCTTCATTAATTTTTCTGCGAAATGTTTTTTCAGGGCTAAAATAAATATTTTTTACATATTGCTGGGTGATAGTGCTGGCACCCTGAACCAATTCACCGGCTTTTAGATCCGCTATAAAAGCTCCTATAATTCTTATATAATCAACTCCCTGGTGTTCTAAGAATCTTTTATCTTCAACTGCCACAATAGCGTCTTTAATATAAGGAGACATTTCATTAAAAGAAATAATTTCCCTGTTCTCCTCAGCATGAAATTCAGTAATAAGACTGCCGTCCAGAGCATAAACTTTAGAAGTTTGAGCAATTGGTGAGGGAGTAAGTTCTTCGAGCGTTGGTAGTGTATTAATATAATATATAGTTAAAGCTGCTCCTATAAGTGCGGCCACTAAAAAAATTGCTACTGATATAGATATAAAGAACTTTAAGCATCTGCCTGGTTTTTTAAGCTTTGGGCCCATTATAAAATATTTACTTTCAAATATTACTAAATTACAACTTAGGAAATTTTATATAAAATTTAATTAAATAACAACAGGGCTATTTTATGAATATCTGAGAGTATTCTAATTATCCCGGATAGACATAGATACGACTATTATGTTAATATTTATTTTAATTTTCAATTAAAAACATATTTATAGAAAGTAAGAGATGGAAAAATACTTAAAAAAACAAATGGATGTCATTATGCTGGGAACTGAGGATATTTTAATTGAAGAAGAGTTGGAATGTATTGTCAGAAAATCTATAGAAGAAGATAGACCCTTGAAAGTTAAACTTGGATTAGATCCGACTTCTCCGGATATTCATCTTGGTCATACTGTAGTTCTAAATAAACTCAGACAGTTCCAGGATTTAGGTCACAGGGCCATTCTGATAATCGGTGATTATACTGCAAGAATAGGTGACCCTTCCGGTAGATCTGCTTTAAGACCGAAACTATCTGCTGAGGATATTGACAGGAATGCAAAGACCTATATGAAACAGGCATTCAAAATTCTTGACTCTGAAAAAACAGAAGTTGTTAAAAATTCAAACTGGCTCAAGTCTTTAAGATTTGAAGATGTTTTAAATCTAACCTCCAAATTTACTGTTGCCAGAATGCTTGAAAGAGATGATTTTAAAAAGAGATTTAAAAGCAACACACCAATAGCAATTATGGAATTTCTGTATCCAATAATGCAGGCATATGATTCGATTGCAATTGAGGCTGACGTGGAATTAGGAGGAACCGATCAGAGATTTAACCTTCTTATGGGAAGGGAATTGCAAAAAGAATTCTCACAGAAACCTCAAATTGCCATTACTATGCCTATTTTAGTCGGTACTGATGGTATTGAAAAAATGAGTAAAAGTCTGGAGAACTATATAGGAGTAGATGAATCACCTCAGGAAATTTTTGGTAAAGTAATGTCTATCCCGGATAATATTATGATGGATTATTTCCGACTTGTAACCGCACTGGATAGGGAAGAAATTAGAGAAATCGAAGACAGTATAAAAAAGGAGAAATTAAATCCATCAATAGCAAAGAGAAAACTGGCGAAAATAATAATAGAGAATCTATACACTATAAATGATGCATTAGAAGCAGAAGAAAATTTTAATTTAATTTTTAAGAAAAAAGGAATTCCTGATGAAGTTGAAGAATTTGTAATAAATGACGATATTATTATAAATGGAAAGGTAAAATTAGTTAATGCAATGACAGCAAGTAGCCTAACAAGCTCAAATAGTGAAGCTCGCAGATTAATCAATCAGGGTGCTGTAAGATTAGATGGTAATAAAATCATCAATCCTGAATTTGAATTAGAAGCTAATAAATTAAACAATAAAATAGTACAAAAAGGAAAGAGATTTTTTAGAAAATTTATTATAAAAAGCTAAATATTATGGTAAAACCAAGAAAAAAAAGGAATGTTTTGTATCCACCAAGGATACTATATTTTAAACCTCATGGAGTTCCTTTAAAAAATTTGTATGAGGTAATTCTGATGATTGATGAATATGAGGCAATAAGACTGGCAGATCATAAAAATTTGAAGCAAGAAGATGCAGCAAAGAAAATGAACATATCAAGATCTACGTTTACCAGGCTTGTAGATAGTGCAAGAAAAAAAATTGCTGAGGCTATAATAAATGGGAAGGCTATAAGAATAGAAGGTGGAAGTTTTATATTTTTAAAAAACAGGATCAGATGTCTGAATTGTGGCAATATTTGGGAGATGAAAGGAATACCAAATTCTAATTTAACTTGCCCGAACTGCTTTAGCAACAATTTAGAAGATGTCGGACTCAAACTCTCCAGAGGGATGCCTGGAAGAAGAAGACGGGGCAGAAATTGGTAGTTGAAATCTTCACCTTAAATGGTGGAGTTTTACGTTGTGGAAGATAAATTGAAATAAATGTAAATTATCTAAAAGTAGAACTAACGGTATTTGTGGAGAAGGAAAACTTAAAGCAAAAAAAATTTTAGTTTACCAGGCACCTGAAAAATATGAAGATAGAGACTGAAAAATTTTTATGGTTGCTGGTAGTAAAAAAATAAATATTATTGTTATTAATAATATAAAAGATTAATTTATGGCAAAGATTGAGCCATTTGAAAAATACACAGAAAAGTATATTAAAATAGTTATTATATTGTTACAATGTTTTTAAATATATTAAAAATTTAATTTGAGGAGGAATAGGAATGGGTAATAGTTATGATGTAGTTGTAATTGGAGGAAGTGCGTTGGCTAGAGCAGGTCTATCCCTGCACTGACTGCATCACCAATTGCTTATCAGATTAGCAATGCAGCTGAAATGGCAGTTAAAGAATTAAGAAAATAAGTTAGGAATAAATTTTTAAAAAACTTTTTGAAAACTTTTTGAAACTTTCTCTTTTAATATTTAGTGATTATGTCACCTAAAAGGCGGTAGTTTATTCATAGGTGACATTTTCGTTGAACTATTTAGAGATAACAATATCACTGAACAAATAACACACAAGCAATTCATATATTTGACATTATCTGTAAATTTTTATAAGATTTCACAAAAGTTTATCCAGATATATCAGTATTGAACAAGTAGATTTTTTTGCAGCGAATATCATATTATTAGAATATATATAAGCAGATAGAATGAAGAATGATTTCTAGTAATTACTCTCTTCGTGAAAAAATTAAGAGTTTTTTATATTTGTTTGTACTATCAGAGGTAGTATGGCTTGCTCTTACCTCAAGCTTTCATTTCCAGGAAGTAATAATCGGTATTTTTGTGAGTTTTATCTTTTCCTTGTTTTTGAGTAGAAGATACCTTGAATTGAGTTTACCACCATTAAGCTTGAAAAGAGTTGCATTTTTTATTTTATATATTCTTGTACTTTTTAAAGAGATAATAAAAGCGAATTTTGATGTTGCTTATCGAGTGGTTCATCCTAAAATGCCAATAAAACCAGGCATTGTTATTATCAAAACAGGACTTAAATCTGATATTGCCAAAATGTTTCTGGCAAATTCTATTACTTTAACTCCGGGAACATTTACATTAGATATCGTTGATGATGCCCTTCTCATTCACTGGATAAATGTAAGGACGGAAAATATAGCTGAAGCAACAGAGATTATTGGGGAGAAGTTTGAGAAATATTTAAGGGTGATATTTGCATGAGTGAAACAATTTTTTACATCTTTTTAATAATTATAGGAGCTGGTATTATACTTTGCATTTTGCGTATGTTAAAAGGGCCTACTGCTTCAGATAGGGCAATAGCGGTAGATACCGTAACCACAATTGTTGTTGCCCTTTTGGTGCTGGTAGGTTTTTTCTTTAAAAGGTATGTTTACCTGGATGTTTCTTTAGTTTATTCTGTTATATCTTTTGTGGGATTGGTTGCTATCGCCAGATTTTTGGAAGATGGGATTTAGATGCACTTAATAATAGGAGAAATTATTACCGGAATTGGAACTGTATTCCTTTTTTTAGGAAGCCTGGGGGTATTTAGACTGCCTGATGTATATAACCGCGTCCAGGCGGGAACAAAGTGTACTACTTTGGGGGCTTTTTTAACTATTATGGGAGTAGGCATAATGCAGCCAGAATGGTTCTGGAAAGCCTTAATTATTGCATTGTTCATTCTTCTATCCAATCCAATTTCGAGCCATGCTTTGGGGAGGGCTTCTCTTAAGAGTGGAGTACGTTTATGTGATAGGACTGTAGTGGATAAATCTGAAGAGTTTAAGAGGTATAATAAAAAATGATGATTTTTATTGTTACTATTTTAGTAATTTTAATGCTTATTGCAGCAATTTCTGCTTGTATTTTTAGAGATTTACTTAGTGCAGTAATTGCTGCCTGTGTGGTTAGCTTAATTGCAGCAGTTCTATTTTATTTACTTCAAGCACCAGATGTTGCTATGGCAGAGGCAGCAATTGGGGCGGCATTGGTTACTGCTGTTTTTGTAATTGCTATAATAAGAACCAAAAGGCATGAAGAGTGAGAAGTATAGTTAGCATAATTTTGATAGGTATAATTGTATTAGGAATTGCACTAGCACTAATTGTGATTCCCTTTGGTGAGCCCAAGACAGAAGTGGGTAAATATTATATTGATAAGGGCATAGAAGATACTGGAGCTGTAAATATTGTTACGTCAGTAGTAGTAAATTATCGGGGTTTTGATACGCTGGGCGAGGTCACTATACTTTTTATAGCTGCTATTGGGATTGGTGCTGTTTTAGCTACTAAGAAGAAACATAAGGTTGAAAAAAAGGTAACGCCAGCGAGTTTGATCTTATACACAGGTTGCAGGTTTCTATTCCCATTAATTCTTTTATTTGGAGCTTATATCTTTATCCATGGACACCTATCTCCTGGTGGTGGTTTTCAGGGAGGGGCAATTATTGCATCTGCTTTTGTTTTAATTTATATGAGTTGCCGGGGAAGAAGATTGTCAGTGACGCTAACTAAGGTAATAGAATCTTTAGGAGGGCTTGCATTTATTATAGTAGGCTTAGTAGGTTTAAGCCTTGGAGGGTATTTCCTTTTAAATTTTTTACCTAAAGGAGTGCCTAATGCTCTTTTTAGTGCTGGTATTATACCTATTATTTATATTGCTATTGGGCTTAAAGTTGGTTTGGAGCTAACTGGTGTTATTGATAATTTATTAGAGAAAAGTAAATAAACACAGTTAAATATATAAATTATCTAATATGGGTGAATTCAATGGAAACTACATAACAAGAAGCAGGAGATTAAAGAATAAATAACATGAACTTATTATCTAACGGGGTGAATTTTTTAAATAATTATATTTACTATATAGGTGCTTTTGGACTTGTATTTATCGGGCTTTGTATTATTTTAATTAAACGTAATCTTATTAAGGTTATTATTGGCCTTAGCATCCTTGATACTGGAGTAAATTTATTTCTTATTTCTGTGGGTTATATTAGTAAAGGAACTGCACCTATTTTTTCAAAACATGGCTTAGATTCTGCTCGTATGGTTGACCCCGTTCCTCAGGCATTAGTGCTAACTGCTATTGTTATCGGGGTAGCGGTCCTGGCTTTAGCCCTTTCTTTGGCCATAAGATTATACCATCATTATGGGACCCTTAATCTTCGTAAAATAAAGGAGCAAAGATGGTGAACCCTGTACTGTTAATTGTTGTACCTCTGGGTCTTGCTTTTTCTTTACCTTTATTTGGGCTTATTTCAAAGAAGATAATCAAATTTATTCCGGTAGTTGCTTTTATTTTTAATCTTATTGTTTCCTCATTACTCATTCCTAAGGTATTAGACCACCCGATTGTCATTTCTATAGGTGGCTTTCCGCCGCCTTTCTGTATCAATTTAGTAGCAGGGCCAGTTGGTATCCTGTTTTCTACTCTTATTGCTATGATAGGCCTTTTAGTTTCAATTTATGCATTGAGCTATATAAAAGAAGGACCTGAAGAAAAATATCATATACTTTATCTTCTCCTGCTTACTGGTGCTACAGGAGTTGTACTTACTGGAGATATTTTTAATCTTTTCGTATTCTTTGAAATTGTTTGTATTTCATCTTATTCCTTAGTAGCTTATAAGGGAGATAAAGCTGGCGTTGAATCAGCAGTAAAATACCTGATCCAGGGTTCTGTAGGTTCAAGTTTTTTACTTATAGGCATAGGATTGCTTTATGGCATTTTTGGGACACTCAATATGGCTGATATTGCTCAAAATATAACATCTATCAGCCCATTATCAATATTTGTTCCGCTGGTGTTAATTATTACCGGTCTGGGTGTGGAGGCAGCTATATTTCCGTTAAACTCCTGGCTTCCTGACGCTCATTCATCTGCTCCTTCATCCATCAGTGCTATTTTATCCGGAATTGCTATTGAGGTAGGTCTTTATGCGGTTGTAAGAGTTATATTTACTATATTTGGTGGGTCATCAAATATTTTTATGTTCCTATTATTTTTGGGTATTTTGACTCTGCTGATGGGAGAGATGAGCGCCTTTAGCCAAAACAATATAAAAAGGATGCTGGCTTATTCCAGCATAGGGCAGATTGGGCTAATTGTGTTTGCTTTTGGTATAGCCACGTCAAATGCAGTGACCGGCGGATTGTTCCAGCTGGTAAGTCATACATTAACCAAAGCGCTATTATTTTTGGCAGTAGGCTATATGATTCGCCGCACAGGTTCTATGGACATTTCTACTTTTGAAGGAATAGGTAAGAGAATGCCTTTTACTTCTTTAGCCTTTACCATCGGGGCATTCTCTATTGTGGGGCTGCCGCCTTTTATAGGATTCCCAAGCAAATTCTTAATTGTCCGGGCTGCACTGGCTAAAGAATCACTCCTTTTCACTGTGCTTATCGGATTTGTCCTATTAGGTACAGTAATTGAAGGGGCATATTTCTTCCGGGTGGTACAGAGTATATATTTTAGAGGAGGAGTGGATAATCCAGGAAGGAAAGAAGCTCCATTTGCTGTCTTAATCCCTATGTTTATTTTGGTAATATTGATTATAGGTATTGGTATATACCCTAACTTAATAATCCGTATGTTAAAATCAGCTGCTTCAGAGTTATTGAATAGGTTTGACTATATAAGGAGTGTTTTGGGATGAGTTTAGAGCTTTTACTTATAATTGCCTTTAGCAGTGCATTTATTACTTATCTTTTAGGTAAGCTATCTCACAGATTACGGGATTTCTTTGCTGTTTTTGTTTCGTGTGCATTAGTAGTCATTATTGCTCTTTTTTATGGAAAACCTGTCGGGAATACTTTTTATTTATCATTTTTAGACTTATCACTCTTTTTAAGATTAAATACGCTTTCTTGGTTTTTTGCTATTACCATAGCTGTTGTAGGAGTCCTTTCTATCATTTTCTCTTTAAGCTATATGAAGAGAAAAGAAAGAACAGATTTCTACTACTTGATGATGCTTCTAGTAAATGCTGGTATGTTAGGGATCGTATTAAGTGGCGATTTAGTCTCCTTCTATATTTTCTGGGAGGTCATATCCTGGAGTACTTTTCTTTTGATAAGTTATAATCAGGGGTCTGCTTTAGCTGCGGGAATGAAATATATTATTATGTCTGTTGTGGGTTCTGTGGCCATGCTCATAGGGATGTTGTCACTTTATGCAAGCTATGGAACCTTGACCATTTCAGAACTTGCTGTTCATACATCCTCTACTTCTTTTGGCTACATTCTGTTTCTTTTGATCTTATTTTTTGTTACCTTTGGTATAAAGAATGCTGTTTTGCCATTTCATTCCTGGCTTCCTCTTGCACATTCAGAAGCGCCATCACCTTTTAGTGCCGTACTTTCGGGGATATTAATAAAGATGGGTACTTATGGGTTTCTTCTGGTTATGTATGTAATAATTGGATTAAAAAATTTTCTCACTTTAGGACAAGGCTTATTAAGTTTTCATTATATCCTTTCGGTATTTGGAGCAATTACCATTATTATCCCTACATTTATAGCTGTGATCCAGGATGATGCCAAGAGGCTGCTTGCCTGGTCCACTATAGGCCAGGTAGGATATATAATCTTAGGAATTGCCTTCGGAACAAGTTTAAGCATTGCAGGCGGCATATTACACTTTTTTAACCACGCTGCATTTAAGGCACTTCTTTTCATGGTTGTAGGAGCGGTTGAATACAGAACCCGGGGGGTGCGAGATTTGAATTCATTAGGCGGGTTAATTAAGAAGATGCCCATAACTTTTATTGGAGCGTTGGTAGGTGTTTGTGGATTAATAGGAGTTCCCTTAACCAATGGTTTTGTCTCCAAGTGGCTGATTTACAAGGCATTAATTCTTGAGGGCTCACCCTTTTTAGCATTTGCCGCATTGATAGGAACCTGGGGAACCATACTTTATAGTTATAAGCTCATTCATAATATATTCTTAGGTCAGCTTCCTGATAAGTATAAAGACATAAAAAAGGCACCCTTTAGCATGCAATTTCCAATAATTATATTTAGCCTGATTATTATTCTCTTTGGCATTCTTCCTGGCATCCCCCTAAAGATTATTAATACTATTGTGACATCTTTTGGTTTCGAGTCCTTAAATGTAACCTTATGGGGAATTGCTTCCGAGACTGGTGCATTAAATACTATAAACATATTTGCTGCTATTATAATTGCTGGCATACTTGTCTGGTTAATTTTTAAGGCGGGACGGAAATCTGTATCAGTTGCCCAGGATGATAATTATGCTGCTGGAGCATATGTGCCCCATGATAAATACCATTATACTGTTAACTTCTATAATCCTTTATATCGGATGATTTCACCTTTCTTAAGAGACTTTGTAGATGAGTTTTACACGAAGCTCGCCGGATGGGGCCGCAATCTGAGTAGCGCAGTACGTCGTATTTATACTGGATATGTAGGTGACTATGTAATATATATAATGCTGTTTATGGCTTTGTTAATTTTCATTCAATTAAAATGGAGTATTTGGTAATGAACATTATTGGAATAATTTTATTTCCGCCTATAGCATTTATAATAGGAATATTTTTTATTGGGTTATCAAGGAGAATAATGGCTAGGATCCAATGGCGTTATGGTCCGCCAATTACTCAACCGATTATTGATATAGTTAAATTATTTAATCAAAGTAGCGTAAGCCATGGAATTATATTTGGCTTAGGGATTATCCTTTCACTTGCAGGCTCAATAGTTGTGGTTTTATTTTTGCCATTAGGAAAAATTTGTCCAATAAGTAATTCGGGCGGGTTGTTAGTAATTCTTTATTTAATGATTTTAATGCCTTTAGGAGCTGCACTAAGTGGTGGTGAAGCAGCTAATCCTAATACAAGCATTGGGATTTCCCGTAAATTAATTTTAGCATTAGGCTATGAAGTTCCTCTTTTACTTATCTTGCTTGCTGTAATGACATATTATAAGACTATATCTATAGTAGAAATAGTAACAATGCAACAGAGCGTGGGATGGTCTTTGATCTCTTTGCCTTTATTATTATCTGGCATAGCATATTTGTTTATTCTTCCCGCGATATTGGGTGTAAGGCCTTTTGAGCTAATTCAGGCACCGCAAGAAATTTCTTCAGGGCCTATAGTAGAATATGGCGGTAAATTTTTAGCACTGGCAACCATACAGCATGCCTTCGGTTTATTTATTGGGGTAGCTCTTTTTGTAAATCTATTTTTAGGCGGAGGCGGCATTGGCAGTATATCAACCCAGCTAGGAAGTATATTAACTTCAGCTGGCTTAGGTTGTATCGTATCTTTTCTGACAGGGCTTATTTTCTTTCTTAAAATGTTAGTGGTTTTTGTGATATGCATTTTTATAAATGCTGTTTACCCGCGCTTAAGGATTGAGCAAGCCGTTAAATATTTATGGAAATGGCCTACAATGCTTGCTTTCGCAGGATTGGTCATAGTTTTTATAATCAGGAGATAAAGAATGGATAGAAATAATTTTATAAAATGGTTAAAAGCTCCGGCAAAGATGGGGCATAAGTATTCACTTCATGTAGTCTATTTTTGTACCGGATGCGGGATTATTGAGATACCTCCATCTATAACCACGCGGTGGGATGCGGAACGATTCGGAATAATCCCGGTAGCCACACCAAGGCAGGCAAATCTATTCTTAATTACAGGATATGTTTCAGTAAAAACATTGAAGGCTATTATAAGAACATATGAACAGATGCCGGAGCCAAAGTTCACGGTAGGTTTTGGTTCCTGCCCTATAAATGGGGGGATGTATTGGGATTCATATAATACCATAAAACATCTGGACAAATACATTCCTGTAGATGGCTGGATCGCCGGTTGCATGCCCAGACCTGAAGCCATCTTTGTTGCTGTGACTCATCTCTGGACATTAATTGATAAAGAGATGGCAAACGGTTATAAAAGATATAGGGAAAATTATAAATATTACCGTGCAAATCAGGAACAGCTTTATGGGAAAGTGGAATGGCCTCCGTTATTTCCAATAGAGGATAAAGATGAATCCGGCCCCTCATAAAAATTCAATAGACGGAGTTGGGTAAAAGTAAAAGGAAGTAAGTAAAAAAGTTAGAGGAGTCACAAAATGTTTTTAGGAGAGGCGAAGTGAAATTACTTAAAGAAAAACTTGAATCAATTTTTAGTGGTATCCAGGTAAGTATTATCGAACAGGACAGGTTGATTATAAGTGCCCAAAAAGATGAGATTCTATCTATTTTGAGTTTTCTTAAAGGTGAAGGGTACACCCACCTGGGCCTCATATCCTGTGTAGACTGGTTAGAGGAAAAAGAGTTTGAGCTGGTTTACGTTCTCTCAGCTTATATGCAGAAGGATAATGGATATACAGACAAAGAGAAAACAAACATAATTTTAAAGACAAGAATTTCCAGGGAAAATCCGGAGTTTTTTACCGTAATTTCTATTTTTAAAAATGCTGAGCCCTACGAACGTGAAATCTATGAGTTTTACGGAATAGATTTTAAAGGCCATCCAAGACTAACGCCACTTTTTTTGGAAAGAGAGTATAAAATGCCACCTTTTAGAAAGGATTTCGATACAAGAGAATACGTAAAAGAAGTTTTCGATAAAATTCCTTTTGTTGAAAATAAGGATATAAAAAAATGAGAGAACTTGAACTTTATTTTGGCCCCCAGCATTTGGGGATGGTGGGAAATTTTAGCATCACCCTAAAGGTTGAAGGTGACCGAATTTTGGAAGCCACCGCTAACCCGGGATATCTGCATAGGGGTTTTGAAAAACTTATGGAGTTAAGAAATTGGATACAGAATTTCCCTATGGTATGCAGGATAAACGTGATAGAACCTGATTCGATGGAAATGGTGTATTCGATGGCAGTGGAGAAACTGGCAGGAATTGAGGTGCCGGAAAGGGCCCATTACATAAGAAGCGTTTGCCTTGAGCTTGCTCGTGTGGGCTCTCATCTCTTTGGTCTATGGGCTTATGCTAACATGCTTGGTTTTGATACTGTTGCTCAGTGGGCAATGTATCATCGGGATCTTATCCTGGATCTCTTTGAAGAACTTACTGGTGGCAGGGTTTATCACATATACATATGGCCCGGTGGTGTAAGACGTGATTTCCCGGAAGGTTTTAAGGAAAAAATAGTAAAAACGCTGCATTCCATAGGAAGCTGTGTACCGGATTACGATGCTACATTTTTTAATAACCGTATATTTTATGAGAGAGCAAAAGATATAGGAAAGATAACCCGTGAAGAGGCGAAAGAAATGGGGGCGACTGGGCAGGTCTTAAGAGCAACTGGCATGAAATATGATATCAGAAGAGTTGAGCCTTATGCTGCCTACAACCAAGTGCCCTGGGATGTTCCTACCAGAGAAGATGGGGATGCATTTTCAAGAATATGGGTAATACGGGATGAGATGATTGAAAGTGTTCACATGATATTTAAACTACTTGATAAAATGCCAGACGGAGAAGTGTATAATAAAGTACCAAATCCGTTCAAATGGAATATACCAAAAGGCGAAGCTTATGTAAGATGTGAGTCTTCCCGAGGTGAGCTGGGGCTCTATCTAGTAAGCAATGGCGAAGATAAGCCTTATCGCGCACACTTTAGAACACCTTCTTATCCCCATGGATTGACGGTTTTAGAAAAAGCATTAAAAAATGCAAGTATTGCCGATGTTGGTAATATCATGATAAGTCTGTATGTAGTTGCACCAGAAATAGACAGATAAACTCAGCTCTTGCGTGCAAGAGCTAGGTAAACATATTGAAAGGATAGAAAAAATGAGTAAGCCAAGCCTCTTAAGTCCATTTAAAGCTATAAGGTATCTTTTTAAGAAGCCTAAGACATTAAGATATCCTTTTGAGCTTAAAGAACCAGCACTCAGATACAGGGGTTTTCATCTCAATGACTGGGATAAATGCACAGGTTGTGGAAATTGTGCTGACATATGTCCCAACGAAGCAATTGAAATGGTAGAGATTCCTGAATTAAAGTCAAAACCCGAGAAGGGCATAAAGAACGAACGTCCTAAGTTAGATTACGGCAGATGTTGTTTTTGTGGTTTGTGTGTGGATATTTGTCCTACTGGCTCCTTAAGACTTTCCAGAGACTATTTCCATATCCATTTTAAAACAGATACCTTTAATTTTATTCCAAAAGATGAACAGTCTGATAAAGAACATTTTCTTCCTGCTCAAGAATACTCTGTACTTCAAGCAAGTCTGACTCACCGCAAAAAAGATTATGAAGGATTTACATCTGACCTCAAGTATTCTTTATTTGAGCCAGAGCGTGTAGATATGCCTCAGGTTAAACCCGAGGAACGCAAGATGTCATTTATTGAGCAGGTAATAGGTTATTCTAAAGAGGAAGCGAAAAAAGAGGCTTCAAGGTGTCTTGAGTGTAAGTTATGTGAGGAAGCCTGCCCGGCTCATTTAAAGATTTCCGATTATATCCGAGCAATTTATGAAGATAAGCCGCAAGAGTCTTTAAAGAAGATATTTGAAGATAATCCAATTCCTTCTATTTGTGGAAGGATATGTATGAAGTATTGTGAAGAGGCGTGTTCCTTAAGCATAAGAGGCGAAGCTGTAGCTGTAAGGTGGTTAAAAAGATTTGCTGCTGATTCTATTAAAGATTATAAGACTGTTTTAGAAGCTGTACCGTCTAAACCTACGGGTAAAAAAGTAGCTGTTGTGGGAGCAGGTCCAGGGGGGCTATCAACAGCGTATTTCCTGAAACTTAAAGGACATGAAATTACAGTATTTGATTCTTTACCGGGCGGTGGAGGAATGATGAGAATAGGTCCTCCACTTTATAGATTGTCTATAGAAGCAATTGATAAGGATGTAAATTACATTGCTTCTCTTGGAGTTAAGTTCAGATTTAATACAACTGTTGGAAAAGATGTATTATTCGAGGATATTACGAAAGATTACGATGCAGTTTATCTGGGAATAGGGACTACTATAAGCCGCTCAACCAGAGTTAAAAATGCTCAAAAAGCTCTTTTGGCACTTAATTTCTTACAGGAGAATAAGATTGGAAAAGGTGTTAAAGTAAACAAAGAAATCATCGTAATAGGTGGGGGCAATGTAGCGATGGATGTAGCCAGAGAAGCATTCCGCATGCAGCATATGCAATATCCAGGCCAAAAAGTGGTAACTAAAACAGTCTCTTTAGAGGATTGGAATATAATGCCAGCAAAGGAAGAAGAGATTAAAGATGCAAAGGAAGAAGGAATACAATTTAATCCTGCCTGGGGCCCGAAAGAAGTTGTTTTAGATGAAAACGGAAATGTAAAAGGGCTTCAGTGCATAAAGGTGAAATCAGTGTTTGATGAGCAGGGAAGATTTGCCCCAACCTTCTATGAAGATAAAGAGATGTTTTTGGAAGGGGATATGATAATAGAAGCCATTGGCCAGGCGCCTGATTTTTTATTTATACCTAAAAAACTTTTTGAGAAACTTGAGTTTACCCAAAGAAAAAAAGTGAAAGTTGATGAGAATGGACAGACGTCTATTCCAAAAGTTTTTGCTGGTGGTGACATTGTAAATCTTAATTTAGATGCAGTAACTGCCATAGCTGATGCAAAAATAGCAGCAGAAGGTATAAATAAGTTTTTATCTAAGAAATAAATCCAGCTCCCGACAGCTGTCAGGGAGATTAAACCCTGCAGAAAGGAAAAAGATGGAAAAGGAGCAGATAAATTGCAGCATTTGCGGTAAAAGTTTTAAATCAGAAAATATTGTTTCTAATTGTATTTATTATTCAGGTAATAAATTAAAGATAATAAATTCTGATGATATCAAAATAATATCGATAGAGACATAGTCTTATCCAATCATAATGATTGTTAAAAGATAAACATTCCTAAAAAGTAATTTAAATAAAAATCGACATATCAATATATCCTATAAGGCAAAACCTTACCAACATTGGAGGGGTAAAATGAAAGGTAGGGGAGTATTGGTAAGTAAAATATAAAAGCGGACATTTCTACTTTGCTAATAACAGGACATTTCTAATTTGCTGTAACAGTAAGATTATTTTTATGTTGACTTAAACTGGAGCTATAGTTAAAATAAAAGTAATTAATAATAGCATTAATAATTACTTGGTTTATAAGTTAATTTATGTTGGTTAAGATAAGTATTATTAGCGATAGAAAAATAATTTTAATACAATAAAAGGTAGTTGATGGTTTAAATAAAAAGATGTTATATTAAATGTTTTATAAAGTTGCTAATGATAATTCTGGTAAAATAAAGAGCCAAAACGTAAATTAATAGTTAGTTTAAAATAAATTATCTTTAGTGTTTATAATGAGTTATTTTAGAGCAAAAAAGTTGTAGCTCTAATATATAAATATTAGATTTTTATAAATATTAGAAATATTTAGTTTAAAATTAATTAGTATAAATTAATTTATAAGTCGGGTAATTAACCCGGCTTTTTTATTTGGAAGGAAGGTTCATAAAATGGATTTGTTAATAAGAATAGTTACATTGGCTATTGCAATAGTAGTGGGCTTTTTCATAGGCTTTTTTTATAGAAAATATATAATAGATTCAAAACTAAGTTCTGTAGAGCAAAAGGCAAACTTACTTTTAAGTAATGCCAAAAAAGAAGCACAGACTATTAAAAAAGAAGCCCTGTTAGAGGGTAAAGAGGAGATTCAAGATTTAAAAACACGTGTTGAGGAAGAAGCCAAAAAACAGAGATTCGAACTTAAAAGGATGGAAGACAGGTTGTTGAGCCGGGAGGATTCATTTGAGAAAAAGAATCGTTACCTGGAGAAGGAAGAACAGATAGTAAATCAAAAAAAAGAGGAACTTGCCAGTAAAAATAATAAATTAGATGAAGCGCTAAAAAAAGAAATACTAAGGCTTGAAGCTATTGCTGAACTTACTAAAGAAGAAGCAAAAGCGATTTTAATTAAAAGAATAGAAGAAGAAGCAAGATATGAATCTGCAAAAGAAATCAGGAATATCGAGGCAAAGTTAAAAGAAAATGCTGACGCTATGGCTAAAAAAATAATTTCTCAGGCCATACAGAGATGTGCACTGGACCATGTTAGTGAAACTACAGTATCTGTAGTAAATTTACCCAATGATGAAATGAAGGGAAGAATAATAGGAAGAGAAGGTAGGAATATAAGAGTTTTTGAAAATCTTACAGGTATAAATATAATTGTAGATGATACTCCTGAAGCTGTAATATTATCTTCATTTGATCCGGTAAGAAGAGAAATTGCGAGAGTAACGCTGGAAAATTTGATAATGGACGGAAGAATTCACCCTGCAAGAATTGAAGAAATGTATGAAAAAGCAAGTAAAATTATCAATAGTGAGATTAAATTAGAAGGTGAGCAGGCTGTTTTTGATATAGGCATATCTGAAATAAATCCAGGAATTGTAAAAGTGCTGGGTAGATTAAAATACAGAACCAGTTATGGACAGAATGTACTGCTTCATTCAAAGGAGGTTGCCTATGTAGCAGGTGTGATTGCAGCTGAACTTGGTATGAATGTTAAAAAAGCAAAGAGAGCCGGGCTATTGCATGATATTGGAAAAGCATTAACCCATGATATAGAAGGATCACATGCAATTATCGGAGCTGAACTGGTCAAAAGACTTAATGAAGATGAGGAGATCTGCCATGCAATAGAATCACATCATAATGAAGTCGAAGCTAAATCTGCATTGGATGTAATTATACAGGCAGCAGACCAGATATCAGGCGGAAGGCCTGGCGCCAGAAGGGAACCGCTGGAAAGTTATGTTAAAAGACTGGAAAGCCTGGAAAAAATTGCTACTAAATTTAAGGGAATAGAAAAAGCTTATGCAATACAGGCTGGAAGAGAAATAAGAGTTATGGTTAAACCTGAAGAAGTTGATGAAGATATGTCTTTAGTGATTGCTAAAGAAATAGCGAGAGAAATAGAAAAAGAAATGGAATATCCCGGACAGATAAGGGTAACTGTAATCAGGGAAAGTAGAGCCGTTGAATATGCAAAATAGTTCTGATATAAAAAGATTTCTGTCTGAATTAAAATTAAAAGATTCACTGAATATTGAAGAAGATTTAGGGGATGGATATGTCAGATTAAAGATTTCAGAAGCTGAAAGGAGACAGGCCCTTCAGGACATAAATTGCGTTGAAGATATAATCGTAGAACTACTCCGGAATAGTCGGGATGCAGGCAGCAGGAATATCTTTATTGGAACAAAGAAAATTGAAGATAAAAGAAGAAAAATTTACTTTATAGATGACGGTAACGGTATCCCTCCCAATTTGCAGAATCTTATTTTCCAGTCAAGAGTAACTTCAAAGCTGGAAAATGGAATAAAAGACCCTTACGGTTTTCATGGCAGAGGAATGGCGTTATTTTCAATAAAATTAAATGTTGATGAAATAAGTATAGTTTTTTCTGACAGGTCAAAAGGTGCCTCATTTTATATAGATATAGATCTCTTAAAAATTCCTGAGAAAAAGGACCAGTCTGTAGTACCCCAGATAATCAAAATGGACGGGGATTTAAGTATTATAGGTGGTGTAAATAATATTATAAAAACTATAATTGAGTTTCAGCTTCAGAA